>Ga0209709_10000293_pt1 | contig 47737 bp, 38 predicted proteins | sample ArcticOcean_MG_C_2_FD_187435 | JGI IMG/M metagenome (GOLD analysis project Ga0209709, IMG submission 187435) | Marine microbial communities from western Arctic Ocean - ArcticOcean_MG_CB4_136 (SPAdes) (version 2) | ecosystem: Environmental > Aquatic > Marine > Oceanic | place: Arctic Ocean... | reverse complement strand
TTTAATTTTGTTTATATCTAAAATATCTAAAGATAAAACTTGATCTATATGAATATCTATATAATTATCAACTTTCGTTATTTTTCCTAGTTTATCCACTTCATTATACTTAAAATCTGAATTTTCAGCTAATTTTAAAATCTCAACTCCATCACTAGCATTAAGGAATTCACCCTTATTATTCAATAACTTTAAGGCATTCCATTGCTTAGGATTATGACTAGCAGTAATGATTACTCCTCCACTTGCATTTTCCAATGGAACAGCAATCTCAACCGTTGGTGTTGTTGAAAGTCCAACATCTACAACATCAAAACCTAAACCTACCAATGTATTCATCACTAAACTTTGAACCATAGAACCGGAAATTCTAGCATCTCTACCTACAACAATTTTATTGTTATCACTATGACGTTTAATCCAAATTCCATAAGCAGAAGTGAATTTTACAACATCTAATGGAGTAAGGTTATCCCCTACTAACCCTCCTATTGTTCCTCTAATACCTGAAATTGATTTGATTAATGTCATTTAATATATTTTTTTTACAAATATACTACATCATAGTTTCAATTCTAATTTTGAATAAGTATTTTAGGACAAAAATGCACCAAATCATGTTATATCGATACTTAATTTTACTGATCATGTTTATTCAATTTAGCTGTAATAACGACAACGTTAAAAGAGGGGTTGTATCTGAAAACGCAATGGTAGTCACTGCTAGAGAAGAAGCTTCCAGAATAGGAATTGAAATATTGAAAAAGGGAGGTAATGCTTTTGATGCAATGGTCGCTACAGAATTAGCTCTAGCTGTTGCTTACCCATATGCTGGAAATATTGGCGGAGGTGGGTTTATGGTTTACAGAAAAAATAATGGAGAAATTGGAGCATTAGACTATAGAGAGAAAGCTCCAATGGGTGCAACTAAAGACATGTACTTAGATAAATATGGGAATGTTATAAAAGGTTTAAGTACCGAGGGAGGACTTGCAGTAGGAGTTCCCGGTACAGTAGCTGGTGTGTTTGAAGTATATGAAAAGTTTGGCACTCTTCCGATTGAAGAAATCTTTGAACCAGTGATTAAACTAGCTTTAAAGGGGGTAATAGTAACAAAAAAGCAAGAGGCTAGGTTAAAAGAATATTATTCGCAAATTAATAACCAAAATACTTTTTGGGATGGAAAAAAAAAAAAAGAGTATGAAAAGGCTAAGCTGTGGGTAAAAACCTGGAAAGAGAATGACACAATCAAATACCCTGCGTTAGCTAATACCTTAAAAAGAATAATGTTAAATGGTAAAGATGAGTTTTATAGAGGTGAAACAGCAACTAAATTAGTTCATTTTCTAGAAAAAAATGGAGGTATAATAACTATGGAGGATCTTGAGCTATATAAACCAAAATGGAGAGATCCTATTGTTTTTGAGTATGATGATTTAAAAATAATTTCAATGTCCCCACCATCTAGTGGTGGAGTTTGTTTAGAACAAATTATGAAAATGATCAATCCTTTTGACCTTGAAAGTTATGGCCACAACTCAGTTGATTACATAAAGGTTTTAGTTGAAGCAGAAAGAAGAGCATATGCTGACAGAAGCTACTTTTTAGGTGACCCTGACTTTAATGAAATTCCTTATGAAGAAATAACTAGTAAAGAATATTTACTTGATAGAATGAAAGGTTTTTCTTTTTCCACCCCTACTCTATCTAAAGACCTTAATGCAGGTAAAATTAATATTAGCGAAAGTAATGAGACTACTCATTATTCTATCTTAGATCAATTTGGTAATTCAGTTTCTGCAACAACAACATTAAATGCTGCATACGGTTCTAAATTATATTCTGAGGAATTAGGTTTTTTTTTAAATAATGAAATGGATGACTTTAGTAGTAAACCTGGTGTTCCAAACATGTACGGACTGATTGGTTCTAAAATAAATAGTATTGAACCAGGTAAAAGAATGCTCAGTTCAATGACACCAACGATAGTTGAAAAAAATAATGATTTATACATGGTATTAGGTACTCCTGGCGGGTCAACTATAATTACATCTGTTTTGCAGACTATATTAAATATTCATGAATTTAAGATGAGTATGCAAGAAGCAGTTAATGCATCAAGGTTTCACCATCAATGGTTACCAGATGTAATATTATTCGAAACAACTGGATTTGATAAAAAAATTACAGATAAGTTAGCTAAAGACGGATATAAAACTCATTTTGACAGTTCTAAAATAACATCAAAAGTTGAAGGTATTCTAATTTTAGATGATGGCAAAATTGAAGGTGGAGCAGATAAAAGAGGAGATGATAAAGCTGTTGGATTTTAAAAATATAAACACCCTATAATATTCTATTAAATATCATAAAATTGTAGATTTGCATCATGAAAGAAATGGAGGGTAAAATTGAGATTAAAGGAGCCAAATCACATAATTTAAAAAATATTGATGTTACTATACCGAGAGATAAATTAGTAGTGATTACTGGACTATCCGGTAGTGGTAAATCATCACTTGCTTTTGATACAATTTATGCAGAAGGTCAAAGAAGATATATAGAAACTTTCTCTTCTTATGCAAGACAATTTTTAGGAAATTTAGAACGACCTGATGTTGATAAAATTGACGGCTTATCTCCTGTTATTGCGATTGAACAAAAATCAACAAACAAATCTCCAAGATCTACTGTTGGTACTATTACTGAAATTTATGATTTTTTAAGATTACTGTTTGCCAGGGCAAGTGAAGCTTATAGTTATGAAACAGACAAGAAAATGATTAGCTATACTGATGATCAAATCATAGGATTAATTCAAAATAATTATAGTAATAAAAAAGTGATTTTGTTATCTCCAGTAATCAAATCTAGAAAAGGGCATTACAGGGAATTATTTGAACAAATAAGTAAACAAGGCTTTACTCAAGTTAGAATTGATGGAGAAATTGTCGACTTAGTAAAAGGGCTAAAATTAGACAGGTATAAGATTCACGATATTGAAATTGTGATAGATAAACTTAAGTTAAATAATGATGATAACAACCAAAAAAGATTACTAGAAAGTATTAGAACTGCAATGTATCACGGGGAAGGAACAATTATGCTGGTTGATATAGAAAATGATGCGTTTAGGTATTTTAGTAAAAATTTAATGTGTGAAGCAACAGGTATTTCTTATCAAAATCCTGAGCCAAATAATTTTTCATTTAATTCTCCAAAAGGTGCTTGTGATAGCTGTAACGGAATTGGCACTATTAACATAGTTAATATTGATAAAATCATAGTTGACAAAACAAAATCAATAGAAAATGGAGGTATTTCAGTATTAGAAAACAAAAAAGGGTCCTGGATATATAAGCAAATTGAAACAATAGCAAAAAAATATAATTTTAGTTTAAAAGACCCAATTAAAACTATTCCTAAAAAAGGTATAGAAATGATTCTTTATGGAGGAAAAGATGATTTTATTGTAGAAAGCAAATCGTTAGGAGTAAAAAGAGATTATAAAATTGATTTTGAAGGTATTATAAATTTCATAAAATATCAATTTGATAATGCCGATTCGAAGTCCATAAAAAGATGGGCTAAAAACTATATGAATAGCGTTAAGTGTGAGGATTGTAATGGCACAAAATTAAAGAAAGAGTCGCTTTATTTTAAGATAAATAATAAAAACATTGACGAATTAGTAAACAAGGATATTTCAGAGCTTTTGGATTGGTTTAAAGATTTAGATAATAGCTTGTCAAAAAATCAAAAGAAAATAGCTGAAGATGTTAACAAAGAAATAAAGAGCAGATTACAATTTTTAATTAATGTAGGATTAGATTACCTAACTCTAAGTAGAAGTGCGAAAACTCTTTCTGGTGGTGAGAGTCAAAGAATCAGATTAGCTACTCAAATTGGATCTCAGCTAGTTGGTGTATTGTACATATTAGATGAGCCTAGCATAGGGCTTCATCAAAGAGATAATGAGAAATTAATTAAGTCCCTGGAATCACTTAGAGATATAGGGAATTCTATTATTGTTGTAGAGCATGACAAAGAGATGATGGAGAAAGCAGATCATATTATAGATCTAGGTCCTTTGGCAGGCAAACATGGTGGTGAAATAATTGCACAAGGCAAATTAAGTGATATTAAAAAAAGCAAGTCTTTAACAGCTGATTATCTGAATAATATTAAACAGATTATAAAGCCATCAAAAAGAAGAAGTGGTAATTCTAAAGAGATCTACTTAACTGGCTGTACAGGTAACAATTTAAAAAATGTAAGTTTAAAAATTCCTTTAAATAAAATGATAGGAGTGACTGGAGTTTCTGGAAGTGGAAAATCATCACTTATAAATGAAACTTTATACCCAATTATGAATAATTATTATTTCAACGGGTTTAAAGATATACTGCCTTACAAATCAATAAAAGGGCTTGAACATATAGATAAAGTAATAGATATTAATCAATCACCAATAGGTAGAACACCAAGAAGTAATCCAGCTACTTATACAGGATTATTTTCTGAAGTAAGGAATTTATTTTCTAAAGTTCCTGAATCTTTAATCAGAGGCTATAAACCAGGGAGATTTAGCTTTAATGTTACCGGTGGAAGATGTGAGAATTGTAAAGGGGGTGGTTTAAAATTAATTGAAATGAATTTTTTGCCAGATGTATTTGTTGAATGCGAGATCTGTTTAGGAAAGAGGTTTAACCGAGAAACTCTTGACATCAGATACAAAGGTAAATCTATTAGTGATGTGCTACAAATGACAATTAATGAAGCAGTTAGCTTTTTTGAACATATTCCTAAGATTTATAAAAAAATAAAAACTATCCAAGATGTAGGTTTAGGTTATATAAGCTTAGGCCAACAAAGTACCACATTGTCTGGAGGAGAAGCTCAAAGAATTAAATTAGCAAGTGAATTGTCTAAGATTGATACAGGTAATACTTTTTACATATTAGACGAACCCACGACTGGTTTACATTTTGAAGATATAAGAGTTTTAATGATAGTACTTAATAAGCTAGTAGACAAAGGGAATACTGTTTTAGTCATAGAGCATAATTTAGATGTAATCAAGATGGTTGATCATATTATAGATATTGGACCTGAAGGAGGTAAAAATGGTGGTAAAATAATTTTCAAAGGATCACCAGAAGATATTATAAATAATAAATTAAGTTACACAGGGCAATTCTTAAAAAAAGAATTAAATTAGAAAAAAAAGAAGTATGTCAAAATTAAATCCAAAAGGCTGGAATGAAATAAAAACAAATGACTCGTGGGCTATTTTTAAAATCATGGGTGAATTTGTTCAAGGTTTTGAAAAGATGAGTAAAATTGGACCTTGCGTATCAATATTTGGTTCAGCAAGAACTAAAAGAGATGATGAGTATTATCAACTTTCTGTAGATATTGCTCAAAGTATAGTAAAGTCTGGTTATGGAGTTATTACAGGGGGTGGGCCTGGGATAATGGAAGCGGCAAATAAAGGAGCTAAAGAAGGCGAAGGAAGGTCAGTCGGGCTATGTATAGATTTACCTTTTGAACAGTTCGATAATATTTATATTGACAATGACAAGAAAATTGATTTTGATTACTTCTTTGTAAGAAAAGTAGTTTTCATGAAATACTCACAAGGATTTGTAGTTATGCCTGGAGGTTTTGGCACTCTAGATGAGCTCTTTGAAGCAATAACACTAATTCAAACTCATAAAATTGAAAAATTTCCAATTATTCTAGTGGGTACTCAGTTTTGGTCAGGACTAATTTCTTGGATAAAAGAAACATTAGTTAACCAAACACATACGGTAAGTGCAAAAGATCTAGAACTTATTCACGTGGTAGATACAAAAGAAGAAGTTATAGAAATACTAGAAGGATTTCATAAAAGTTTTGGTCTTAGTCCTAACTTTTAAAAGTTTAAATTTTGAAAAAATACCTAGTTCTTTTAATTAGCTTAACAACATTTTCATCTTTTAGTCAACATGAAATAAAAATCAAAGTTGAGTTAGATACTATTTTAAACGTTTTAGAAATAGATCAACAGATAATACTTGGTGAATTAAAAAACAAAAAGGATTCAATTTATCTATTAGATTGGAATAATAGTTTTAATTCAAAAAACACCCATTTAGCTAAAAGTTTTAGTGAAGAATATAAAAAAAAGTTTCACCTAGCTAGAGATAAAGAACGTGGATTTACTAAAATTGAGAGTGTAAAAGACGCTTATGATAATGATTTAGTTTATTATAGATTAAAAAATAATCAAGATGTTGTGGTAGTGAAGTTTGATTCAATGAACCCTATCATAAAAATTAAATACAGACTTAAGGTTCCAAGCAATAAATTTACAGGATACGGCTATACAAAGTCTAAGAATTATTATTTACAGTATTGGCATCTTGTTCCAGCATTGAATTTAGATGACTGGATCATTTACAGCAACAGAAACTTAAATGATATTCCTTCTTCTAAATATAATATAACTTCATTAGAAATTAAGACTCCTAACAATTATCATATTACTACTGAGCTAAAAGAAAGAAAGAGCGATTTGTCAACAAGTAAAGGATTTAACTACAGTTTTTGGGAATCAAAAGGAGTTTATGATCCAAAGATCTATATAGAAAAAGAAAGGTCCTATAATCCAATTGATGGAAGTGACTTGATGTTATCAAAAAATAAAAACACAGATAGTTACAGTTTAGATAAAAGTCAACTTAAACTTAGTAATGAAAAAGTATTAGAGTTTATAAAAAATGAGTTAAACATTAATTATACAAATAAATTTATTTTCAGTGATGTAGATTACAATAATAATAAAATTTATGATCTAAATATACTCCCTAAAATTCTCAAGGTTTACCCTGAAGATTTTGTCTATGAATTACAGCTCCTAAAGGTCCTGTTAAGTAAAGTTTTAGATAACTCACTGATTATTAATCCAAGGAAAGAATATTGGCTTAAAGATGGTATTCAGAGCTATACAATGATCCGTTATGTTGAAAAGTTCTATCCAAAAATATCCTTAGCCGGTAGTTTATCTAAGTTTCCTGGCTTAAAGAATCTATACGCTTCAAAGTTGAAATATAATGACAAATATTTCCTAGCTATATTACATATGTATAGAATTAATAATTCTCAAAACTTAATTATACCTAAAGATTCTTTATTGAAATTTAACGAGAGAATAGCGAATAATTATAAATCTGGGTTATTACTATATGATCTGAATAAAAAAATTAAAAATTTAGAGTTTTCTCAAATAATAAGTAATACACTAAAATTGAATAATGAGAACTCTGCACTATTCTTTAAAAATAAAATAAATACACATTTTAACAATAACAACTCTTATTTAGATTCTCTTTTAGAGATTAAAAATATTGATAATTTAAACTACTATTCTGAGAGAAAAAAATTAAATAAACCTTTAAAACAAAAACCTTTTAAAATCAAATTAGGCAAAGATATTGAAGACCCTAATTTCAACCACGTTTATATAACTCCAATAATTAGTTATAAGAACATATATGATGGAGTGAATTTAGGAACTGAAATTCATAATAAATCTATATTTAAAAAAGAATTTAATTATAAATTCAAGCCCTTATACAGCACTATTTCGAAACAGTTTTCTGGTTCAGCTATTATTTTCAATTCAAAAAATATTAGAAATAAAGATTTATTTTTAGTTAACTATGGCGTATATGCTAATATTAGCTCTTATAATCAAAACTCATTAGCAAAAATATATTCGCCATTTATTAATTTTAATTTTAGAGAAAGTTATAATTTAAGAGATAATAAAAGAAGCTCCATAAGTGCAAGGTTTTTGAAAATATCACACGAAGGAGAAATTATTACTTCGCCAGAATATGAAATTTTTAACTTAAAGTATACAAGTTTACGTCCAGGACTAATAAATCATAAAAAATGGTTTATTGATTACCAGCTTTCTGAGAATTTTTCAAAAATTTCATTTAGCTATGAATTTAGAAAATTATATGAAAATAACAGAGAGTTAAATATCAGAGTGTTTACCGGTTACTTTATACATAATAAGTACGATCAAGCTAATAGTTACTTCAACTACTCATTAGACAGACCAACAGACTACCTGTACGATTACAATTATTATGGTAGATCTGAAAATAACGGATTTTTTAGTCAGCAGATAATCATGGCTGAAGGAGGCTTCAAATCCAAGCTAGTAAATTCAAATAGCAATAATTTTATATCTACTATTAATATAAGTTCAACCATTTGGAAAAATCTACTATTATATATAGACATAGGTTTATTAAATACAAAGTTGGACGACTCATTTAGATTTGTTTATGACTCAGGAATTCGATTTAATATAATTACAGATTATTTTGAGATTTATTTTCCAATTATGTCTAGTAATGAATTAGAGTTAAACAACTCTAAATACAATGAAAAAATTAGATTTTTATTTACTTTTGAACCTGATGTATTATTAGGTTTATTTAGAAGGAAATGGTACTAAATTTAAGTCTTGAAATTGCGTACAAGGTATAGATTAACTACATTTGCAAAATCTTAATCAGCTTAATTAATGATAAAAATTTCAAAAGAAGTTAATCCAGCCTTATCTTATAAAGATTTTATTACTGAAGTTATTAATGATTATACAATTGCTGTAACTAGTAGAGAATGTAGTATTCTTGGAAGAAGAGAGGTTCTTACAGGTAAAGCTAAATTTGGAATTTTTGGAGATGGTAAAGAAGTTCCTCAACTAGCAATGGCTAAGTGTTTTAAGAATGGAGACTTTAGGTCAGGCTACTATAGAGATCAGACTTTCATGATGGCCATAGGAAAGCTTACTTCACTAGAGTTTTTTGCAGGACTATATGCACATACTGATTTAGATTTCGAGCCAATGAGTGCTGGAAGACAAATGGGAGGGCATTTTACAACCCATAGCTTAGATGATAAATATGAGTGGAAAGATTTAACAACTCAAAAAAACTCTAGTTCTGACATATCTCCCACCGCAAGTCAAATGCCTAGATTATTAGGGCTGGCCCAAGCTTCTAAAATATATAGACATAATAAAGAAATTGATTCTGTAAAGTTTTCTAAAAATGGTAATGAAATTGCTTGGGGTACTATTGGCAATGCTAGTACAAGTGAAGGATTGTTTTTTGAAACTATAAATGCTGCAGGTGTATTACAAGTACCTATGGTAACAAGTATATGGGATGATGAATATGGGATTTCTGTTCATGCTAAACATCATACCACTAAAGAAAATATCTCTGAAATATTAAAAGGTTTCCAAAGAACAAATACCAAAGATGGGTATGAAATTATTGAAGTTAAAGGTTGGGATTACGTTAACTTAATTAAAGTTTACGAAAAAGCTGAAAAAACTTGTAGAGAAAAACACATCCCTATAATTATACATGTATCTGATTTAACTCAACCCTTAGGTCATTCAACTTCTGGTTCTCATGAGAGGTATAAAAGTAGTGACCGATTAGATTGGGAGAAAAAATTTGATTGTAATTCTAAAATGAGAGAGTGGATTATATCAAATAATATTAGTACTAATGAAGAGTTAATTGAGTTAGAAAAGTCAATTCATAAAAAAGTAAAAGAGGACAGAGCTAAAGCATGGAAAGCCGTGATATCTATTACGAAAATTGATAAAGAAGAACTATTAAATATTCTAAATAACATTAATCGTGAATTACTCACAGAAAAAATAACTTCTTTAATTGACACTCTTAAGAGCATAAGTGAACCTAATAAAAAGGATGTAGTTTCTACTGCTAGAAAAGTTTTATACAACCTAAATAAGGTTGATCTAAATTCAAAAAGAGAACTTGTTGACTGGTTAAACTTAAATGTACATAAAAATACTTTAGATTACAGCTCTCACCTGTACAGCCAATCTAAGTTTAGTCCATTAAAAATTAAAGAAATAAAACCTTTATATAATATCGATTCTGAATATGTTGATGCTAGAGTTATATTAAGAAATAATTTTGATAAAATATTAGAACATAGAAAAAGTGTAATTATATTTGGTGAAGATTCAGGTAAAATTGGAGATGTAAATCAAGGCTTAGAAGGTTTGCAAGATAAATATGGTGAAACAAGAGTTTCTGATACCGGTATTAGAGAAGCTACTATAATTGGACAAGGAATAGGACTATCTTTAAGGGGGCTAAGACCCATAGCAGAAATTCAGTATTTAGATTATTTACTATATGCTTTACAAATAATGAGTGATGATCTAGCTACATTACATTATAGAACTAAAGGGAAGCAAAAAGCTCCAATGATTATTAGAACTAGAGGCCACAGATTAGAAGGCATATGGCATTCAGGATCACCTCTTGGTGGAATTCTAGGTTTTTTAAGAGGTATTTACATATTAGTCCCTAGAAATATGACTAAAGCTGCCGGTTTTTACAATACAATGTTAGACAGTGATCAGCCTGCATTAATTATTGAGTGTTTAAACGCTTACAGAGTAAAAGAAAAGGAACCATCTAATCTTACTGAAATCAGAAACCCTGTAGGTAAAATCGAAATAGTTAACGAAGGTTCAGATTTAACAGTAGTTTCTTATGGGTCTACATTAAATTTAATACAAGAAGTTATACAAGAACTATCAGATTTTAACATCTCTATTGAACTAATTGATGTGCAAACGTTAATACCCTTTGATTTAGATAAAGAGATCTGTAAAAGTGTTTCAAAAACTAACAAGTTATTAATAGTAGATGAAGACGTCCCTGGAGGTGGAACAGGATTTATATTAAATGAATTGATTTCTAAACAAAATATTTACAACTACCTAGACTGTGAACCTAAAATATTGAGTGCAAAAGATCACAGACCAGCATATGGCACAGATGGAGATTATTTCTCGAAGCCTTCAAAAGAAGATGTTTTCGAATTAGTTTATGAAATCATGAACGAATCGGACCCTCAGAGTTTTCCAAAATTATTGTAATAACTTAAATATTAATTCTTTTAAAAGATCAGAATTTGAGATGTTTACAGCTCCCAATCCTTTAGATTTTAAATCAAACTCTCTTAAGATAGATATTTTAGATGAAATTTCTTTCATGGAATAATTCCGTGCTGCTGACTTGTAATCATTAACAAAATATGGGTTAACTTTCAATGCTGAAGATACTAATCTGTCAGATTTGTCATTAAGACTATGATAAATAAATAGTTTTAAAAAAAAATCAAAAATTAGAGATATGACAACAACTATAGGATTTGATTTTGGGTTTTTTGAAAAATAGTCTATAATTTTCATGCATTTAGAAAAATCTTTATCACCAATCGCTTTTCTAAGTTCAAACACATTAAATTCTTTTGATATACCTATAAATTTTTCAATGTCATTACTATTTATGGTTTTTTCTTTAGATTTTACAACGATTAATTTATCTAATTCATTAGAGATTTTGTTAATATCTGTTCCTAATAATTCAGTAATAAGAAAAGAGGATTTTTTATCAATTGTAAAATCAAAAGATTTTAGATAAGAGATAATCCAGTCTTGTGCTTGATTTTCGTATATTTTTTTGCTTTCAAAAATGAAACCATTTTTTAGAATTGCCTTATATAGTGCCTTTCTTTTATCAAGTGATTTGTGTTTAAAGTTCAAAACAAGTATTGTAGAAACCAATGGGTTATTTACGTAGCTAATCAAATCCTCTAAAGAATTCCCATCAACATCTTTTTTCATTAGATATTGAGCTTCTTTTACAATAACTAACTTTTTATCTGACATTACAGGGTATTGCTTAGATATTGATATAATTTCACTAATTGAAGTATCTTTTCCGTAGAGGATATTTAAGTTAAAATCTCTTTCGTGATCTTTAAGTAAGTTGTTTTGGATTAGTTTGGTTAAATAGTCAATATAATACTCTTCTTCTCCCATAAATAAATAAACAGGAGAATAAGTGCTATTTTTTACATCATTTTCTATTTGTTTAATTAAATTCATAAAAATAAACGAAATTTGAATTATGTTACAATTGAATTTTCCAAATTATACATTTAAAATCAAAAATATAGAAAATGCAGATTATATTTTTGATGAAATTAGAAAAAAATACATTAAGCTAACAAAAGAGGAATGGGTCAGACAAAATTGTGTTAATTTTCTTGTAAATGAAAAGAATTTTTCTCAACTTTTTATTAATGTTGAGAAAACATTAAAAATAAATAATTTAAGTAAAAGGTATGATATTGTTGTATACAATTCAGATGGAAGCATTAAATTACTGGTGGAGTGTAAATCTCCTGAAATTAAAATAACTCAAAAAACTTTTGATCAAATTGCAATATATAATATGAATTTAAAAGCTGAATTACTTATGTTAACAAATGGAATTAATCATTATTATTGTAAAATTGATTACAACAATCAATGTTATAAATTTATAAATGACATTTACAATAAATGAAATTAGCTGTAATAATATTAAATTGGAATGGAATAAAACTACTTGAAAAGTTTCTGCCTGCTTTAGTTCGTTATTCTAATAATAAAGCGCAAATTTACATGATTGACAATAAATCAACAGATGAATCGGTTGGATATGTCTCTTCCAACTTTCCATTAATAAATATTGTTCAAAATAAAGAAAACTATGGCTATGCCAAGGGCTATAACGAAGGTCTAAAAAAAATAGATGCAGATGTATATTGTTTATTAAATAATGATGTTGAGGTTACAGATAAATGGTTAGAACCCTTTATAGAGGAATTTAAATCAAATCAAAATATAGCTGTTGCACAACCTAAAATTTTAAATTACAATGAAAGACAATATTTTGATTATGCTGGAGCAGCAGGTGGGTATATTGATCGATTAGGATTCCCGTATTGCGATGGTAGAGTACATAATATTTTAGAAAAAGATGTTAAGCAATTTGATTTTAATAAAGATATTTTTTGGGCTTCTGGTGCTTGTTTTTTTATTAGAGAGAATGTTTTTAAATCCTTAAATGGATTTGATGAGTCCTTTTTTAATCATATGGAAGAAATAGACTTATGCTGGAGAGTATTAAAACAAGGTTTTAAAATCCGATACATATATAACTCTAGTGTGTTTCATGTAGGTGGAGCTACATTAGATTATAATAATCCAAAAAAAACATTTTATAATTTTAGAAATAGCCTAATCTCCTTAACAAAAAACATAGAAAAAAACTTAATTAGCACAATCTTTTTAAAGATGGTAGTTGACGGATTAATTGGAGTTTATTATTTAATTACATTAAAATTTTTACATTTCTTAGCAATAATTAAAGCTCATTTTGCGTTTTACATTCAAATGCCTAATTTAATCAAAAAAAGAAAAAATATTAATTCTAATTTAAAGTATTATAAAACTAATTATATTATAGTTAAGTATTTTAAATTAAAATATGTTAAGTTTTTTGTTGATTAAGTTTAGCTTTTATTTATTTTTACAATATTATTTTAATTTTTAAAAATTTCAGATGAAAAAAACATTTTTATTAAGTTTATTAACTGTTTTGATTTTAAGTTCTTGTGTTGCTAAAAAGGAATACACTTCATTAGAAAATAAACATAGAAACACACAAGATTTATTAAATACAGCAACTGTTAAGTTAAATGCTTGTATTGAAGAAAAAGCATCAGCAGTAGCTCTATCCTCGGCATATAAGGATCAAGTAGAAGATTTAAGAAGAACTACTCGTGATTTAATGATAAGCACAAAGGACTTAACTATATTAACTTCTAAAGGAGCTGATAATTTAGAGAGATCTCTAGAAAGTATGAAAGAAAAAGATCTAAAAATATCAAGATTACAAGATGCTGTTAATAAAAAAGATAGTGTGACTTTAGCTATTGTAACCAGCTTGAAGAAAGAAATTGGAATTAATGATCCAGATATTGAGGTAAATGTTGAAAAAGGTGTAGTGTTTATATCTCTCTCAGATAAACTTTTATTTAAAAGCGGAAGCTATGTAGTAACTGAAAGAGCAAAAGAAATTCTTGCTAAGGTAGCAACAGTAGTAAACGGCAAGCCTGATTTTGAATGTATGGTTGAAGGTCATACTGATAGCCAATCTTATCAAAATGGGGTTTTAATAGACAACTGGGACTTAAGCGTTAAAAGGTCAACTTCAATTGTACGTGTCTTAGAAACTTTAGACGTTAATCCTCAAAAATTAATTGCAGCTGGAAGAAGTTACCATGTTCCTTTAGTGGATAATGAGACTGCAGAAAATAGGTCAATCAACAGAAGAACAAGAATTGTTATTATGCCTAAAATTGATCAATTTTACGATATGATTGAAAAAGAAATGAAAAGTATGACTGAATAATATAGTCATATGTTTATAAACAAAAGAGGTTTGATGTTAAATTTAACCTCTTTTTTTTATCCAATAATTTTAAGTTTTGCAAATCTTAGTAATAGTTTTTTTACTCCACCATTTTCAAAATTAATTTCAGCTTTAATATCCGCTCCTCTTCCTTCAATATTTACAACTTCACCTTTTCCAAATCTAATATGCTCAACTATATTACCAACTACAAGCTTATTATCAAATAAGTTGCTGTTGTTTGGGTTTTCTTCGATTTTCTTAAAGTTACCCTTAGGCTTTGCAATTAATTTCTTAAACCTTAGCTTATTAAAGCTAGGCTCATTACTTTCTTTAGCGCGAATTAAGGGCTTAAATTTATTTTCATTAACGGAGGTTAAGATATCTAAATATTCTTCATCTATTTCATCAATAAATCTACTAGGCTCCGAATCTGTTAATTTCCCCCACCTATACCTTGAAAGAGCATATGACAAGTAAGCTTCTCTTTCTGCTCTAGTTAAAGCTACATAAAATAACCTTCTCTCTTCTTCAAGATCATTTCTTGAATTTAAATTCATTGCACTTGGGAAAAGATTTTCTTCTAAACCAACAATATAAACAATTGGAAATTCTAAACCTTTAGCCAAGTGAATAGTCATCAGAGCAACTTTGTTCTTATCTTGATCGTCCTTATCAGAATCGGTAACTAAAGCCACATCTTCTAAAAATTCACTAATTGACCCTGTTGATTCAGGAACTTCTCTCTGAATTTCAACAAAATCTTTAATTCCATTTAGCATTTCTTCAATGTTTTGAATTTTTGCCTGATCCTCAATAGATGTTAAGGAACTATATGTTTTAATTATTCCAGAGTCATTTACCACTTCATTTGCAATGTCAAAAGCATTTTTGTTTTTTGCTGAAATTTTAAAAGTCTCAATAAGATTTATAAAATTTGTGATTTTTATTTTTATACCTGAACTAATGTTTATTTTTAATCCCTCTAATTCTTTACACACACTATACAAAGAAACATTTAAGGTATTTGCTTCAATTAACAGTTTATTAATTGTTGTTTGACCGATACCTCTAGCCGGGAAATTAATAATTCTTTTAAATGCCTCTTCATCATTGGGGTTTATGATTAACCTTAAGTAAGCCAGCACATCTTTTATTTCTTTTCTTTGATAGAATGATAACCCCCCATAAACTCTATATGGAATGTTTCTTTTCCTTAATGAATCTTCAAAAGCTCTTGATTGAGCGTTAGTTCTATATAATATCGCGAAATCTTTATTCTGGAGTTGTTTAGAGTTTTTATTTTCAAAAATTGAACTTGCCACGAACCTACCCTCATCTCCATCGGTTAGTAATCTATTCACTTTAATTTTATTTCCCTCATCATTTTCTGTCCACACAACCTTCTCTAATCTTTTTTGATTCTTTTCTATTAAACTATTAGCTGCTTTAACAATATTTTTTGTTGATCTATAATTCTGCTCTAACTTAAAAAGTTTAACATCATCATAATCTTTTTGAAAATTTAGAATGTTATTAATATTTGCACCCCTAAAACCATATATACTCTGAGCATCATCTCCAACTACACATATGTTTTGAAACTTATCTGATAGTGCCTTTACAATTAGATACTGAGAATGATTTGTATCTTGATACTCATCTACTAGCACATACTTAAACATATTTTGATACTTGGATAGTACTTCTGGAAATCTAGATAATAACTCGTTTGTTTTGAGTAATAAGTCATCAAAATCCATAGCACCTGACTTGAAGCACCTGTTTACATACTCTGTGTAAATATCTATAAGTCTAGGTCTACGAGCTTGTCTATCAGCTTCAATTAATTCATTGTTTGAATTATATGCCTTAACTGTGATAAGATTATTTTTGTAGCTTGAGATTCTCGAGTAAATCTGCTTATATTTATATATTTCTTTATCAAGATTTAATTCTGATATGATTGAGGAAACCAATCTTTGAGAGTCCTGAGTATCATAAATCGTAAAGTTTGAAGGATAACCTAGTCTATCAGCTTCAATTCTTAAAATTTTTGCAAATACTGAATGAAACGTGCCAATCCATAGATTTTTAGATTCATTATCTTCGAGTATAGAAGATATTCTTTCCTTCATTTCTTTAGCAGCCTTGTTTGTAAATGTTAAAGCTAAAATATTATAAGCATCAACACCTTTGCTCATTAAATAAGCAATTTTATAGGTTAATACTCTAGTTTTTCCAGAGCCTGCACCAGCGATAACAATCATTGGTCCGTCTGTCTGTAAAGTAGGTTCTAATTGAGATTTATTTAAATTCTGTAGTAAGTTATTCAATTATCAAATTTTTAAAAGTGAATTTAGATAATGTAATGGATATTATAATAATATATATCTATTAATTATGAACAATCTAATATGAATATTAAATAATATTAATTAAGGTAAATGATATAAAAAAATATTATTTTTATTTTTAATGAATTCAAATTTACTTAATACACCTATTGATTATTTAAAAGGACTTGGAGCTAACAGGTCTGAAATAATAAAAAAAGAATTAAACATCTTTGACTACAAGGATTTAGTGAACTTTTTTCCAAAAAGATATTTAGATAAATCTAAATACTATAAAATTAAAGACTTACCAAATTTCACATGTGATGTTCAGATTATTGGTGAAATTTCAAATATTAGTGAAGCTGGTATAGGTAGAAAAAAAAGACTGATTGCAGAATTCAGTGACGGAGAAAATGAAATTGAATTGATCTGGTTTAGATCTCTAAAATGGTTAAAAAAAAGTATAAAACTAAACACTAAATATATAGTGTTTGGGAAACTAAATTTTTTCGCGAATAAAGTATCTATACCTCATCCTGAAATAGAGCTATACAAAACGGAAAAATTGAGCTTAAGATCTAAGCTTCATCCTATATATCCTTCAACAGAGGGATTGGTAAAAAAAGGAGTTAGCAATAAAGTGATTTCTAATCTTATAAAAACTTTACTGTTTGAAATAAAAGTAAAATTCACAGAAACTATACCTGACTATTTGATAACAGAATTGAAGTTATTAGATAAGAATACAGCTATATCTAATGCTCATTTTCCTGAAAGTAATGAACTACTTTCTGAATCTATTAGAAGGTTAAAATTTGAAGAATTACTTTTTCTACAATTACAATTACTAAAAAAAAATATAAATAGAAAAGATAAAATAAAGGGCTATAACTTTGATACTGTCGGGGATAATTTTAATAAATTTTATCAAGAAGTTTTAGTATTTGAACTAACAAATGCACAAAAAAAAGTCTTAAAAGAAATCAGAAAAGATTTAGGGAGTAATGCCCAAATGAATAGGTTACTACAAGGTGATGTTGGTTCAGGTAAAACTATAATTGCTTTTATGACTATTTTAATCGCATTAGATAACGGATATCAAACATGCTTAATGGCTCCTACTGAAATTTTGTCAGCACAACATTATAAAGGGTTTATTGATATGTCTAAAAGCCTAGACATCAATATAGTAATTCTTACTGGCTCAACTAAAGCTTCAATTAAAAAAGAGATCTACAACTCCTTAGAAGCCGGAGATATTGATATAATAATTGGCACCCATTCCTTAATTCAAGACAAGGTTAAATTTAAAAATTTAGGCTTAGCCATAATTGATGAACAACATAAGTTCGGGGTTGCGCAAAGAAGCAAACTATGGGCAAAAAGTACTATACCTCCTCATATATTAATTATGACAGCCACTCCAATTCCTAGAACTTTAGCGATGAGCGCCTACGGAGATCTAGATATTTCACTAATAGATGAGCTACCCCCTGGTAGACGTGAAATAACTACAGTTCACAAATACGACAACAATAGATTAAGTGTATTCAAATTTATAAAGGATCAGATAAAGGAAGGACGCCAAGTATATGTCGTATATCCTCTAATTGAAGAAAGCAAGAGTATGGATTTTAAAGATCTTATGGATGGTTATGAAAGTATATCTAGAGAATTCGAAAAACCAAACTATCAAATATCTATTGTCCACGGAAAAATGAAAGCTGCTGATAAAGAGTTCGAAATGAAAAGATTTGAAAATAAAGAAACTCAAATTCTTGTAGCCACTACTGTTATTGAGGTTGGAGTTAATATTCCGAATGCTTCTGTAATGGTCATAGAGAGCTCAGAGAGATTCGGACTGTCACAACTACACCAATTAAGAGGGCGTGTCGGAAGAGGAGTGCACAAGAGCTACTGCATACTAATGTCTGGAAACAAACTTAGCCACGAAAGCAAGCAACGTTTAAAAACCATGACAGAAACAAACAATGGCTTTATAATCGCCGAAAAGGATCTAGAGATAAGGGGTCCAGGAGATATTATGGGTACTCAACAAAGTGGGGTTATTACATTAAAGATTGCAGATTTAATTTCAGATCAGGAAATTTTAACCTACGCTAGAAAATGTGCCAAAAAAATCTTACAAGAAGACAAAGAGTTATCAAATAGCAAAAACATATCGCTTTTAAAAACCTACAACCATTTAATTAAAAATAAAGATCTATGGAGCTATATTGGTTAAAACCATGTCTTCTCCAACAGAACCTGTTTTGTTTTTTTTATTTCTTAACGGAAAATATATCCAGTCTTGGTAAAATTAGTTAACGACCATGCTTTTAATAGTTCTATCAAACTCTTCAATAAAATCAAGATACTTTTTCCCTGTTGCAGGTCCATTAAAACCAGTATGAATTTTCACCACTTCTTTGTTTTTATTAAGAAAAACTGTGGTTGGATATGAAATTAAATTGTTCAGCATAGGGAACTTACTTAAGGCCTTTCTCTTATCTGTTCCTCCATACTGGGCCAACAATATAGGGTAGTTAATTCCTAGTTCTTTTTTTAATTTCAAGATATTATTCAATGCCCCTTGTTTTGTTTTAGCATATTCAAATGCTAAACCAACAAACTCGATATCTTTTAAATTATTATCTTTTAAATAATCAACATAAAACCTAGACTCATCCAAACAATTAGGACACCAACTACCCATCATCTGTATTACCATAGGTTTATCAATATACCTATCATCATTAATTGAAATCAATTCCCCTTTCATGTTTTCAAATGAAAAATCAAACTTCTTTGAATTATCCTTTAAATAAGTCAAGCTATACTCATTAGCTAATTTAAAAGTATTATCTAAAACACCCTCAATTATCGTTTTAGAGTGATTTCCTGCATACATCACTCCTTTTATGCTGTCACCGTTTATGTCGGCCTCTAAAAGGTAAGCCCTAGCTCCATTAAAGGTCGATAACAATAGCTTATTATTTGTATAGCCACCTTGCATAAAACCATAATCACCCGTAGTTGTTCTGAAAGTTGCACTAATTTGATTACTTCCTATAGAGTTAAACAAACCTATCGAATATGATTTACTGGTTTTATTAGGATTGAAAATAAACTTCCAGGAATTTGAAGTTAATTTTTTATTCTCTTCAAAATCCATATCAAAACGTTTTTCACTTTTAAAAGACTGAAACGGCACTTCCCTACTTAAACTCTCAATAATAAACTCTCCATTTATTAATCCGTCTTTCAAAATGCCTTTAATATAACCTTCAAATGTTTTAGAGTTTATGAAAATTGAGTCGCGTAAATATTTTACAGAAAATTCTACATGTTCTGATGAGTTATGCACAACTAATGTACTATCATCAATGACAGAAAAATTAAAAGGCAAATATTTACCCTTTTCAACTTCTAATTTACCAACATACTCTCCACTACTCAATCTGTCATTAACACCTGAATTACAGGATATTATAAGAATTAAACAAATTATAGAGATAGTATATTTCATAACTATTTTATTTTAAAGATTAAAAACAAAAAATCAATTTCATTACAAACTTAGTATTATTATATTTGTATTCTTAAAAAGAAATAATGAAAATATCTTACAATTGGATAAAGCAATTTATTAACCTAAAAGATAATATTGAAGATACATCACAGCTATTAACAGAGTTAGGCCTTGAAGTAGAAGGAGTCTTTAATTTTGAATCTATCAAAGGGGGGTTAAATAATGTTGTTATAGGAAAGGTAATATCATGTGAAAAACATCCAAATGCTGACAGACTTAAAGTTACGAAAGTTAATATTGGTCAAGAAGAAAACCTTCAAATTGTATGCGGAGCCCCTAACATAGAGTCTGGTCAAACAGTAGCAGTTGCAATGATTGGAGCTAAACTTTATTTTAACGATGATGAAATTATCATAAAAAAAAGTAAAATACGAGGAGAAAGTAGTGAAGGAATGATTTGTGCTGAAGACGAACTTGGCTTAGGGGAATCTCACGAAGGAATTATTGTCTTTAAAAAAGAACACAAACCAGGGACTCTAGTTAATAAAATATACAATGTTGAAAATGATAAAATCTTTGACATTGGACTAACTCCTAATAGAACTGACGCCATGAGTCATTACGGTGTTGCGAGAGACTTAAAGGTAGGTTTAATGCAAAAAGGTGTTAATCTAGAGTTGATCACACCATCTGTAAGCGACTTTAATATAGACAATAGAGCTATTAATTTAAAGTTAGATGTTCAAGATTCTAAGAAAACTCCTAGGTACTGTGGGATAGTAATCAATAATATCAGTATTAAAGAGTCTCCTGATTGGTTAAAAATTAGATTAAAATCAATTGATCTAACGCCTGTAAATAACATTGTTGATATCACCAATTATGTGCTCCACGATCTTGGACAGCCATTACATGCGTTTGACTATGACAGCATCATAGATGATAAGATAAAAGTGACAACTCTAAAAAAAGGGACTAAATTCACTACTCTTGATGGAGTTGAAAGGGAGTTGACTGAAACTGACCTTATGATTTGCAGCGGAAATAAACCTTTATGCATGGCAGGTCTTTATGGTGGTATAGATTCTGGAGTTAAGAAATCAACTAAGTCAATTTTATTAGAAAGTGCTTATTTTGACCCTATAACAATTCGAAAATCTGCCAAACACCATAGTCTTAAAACAGACGCATCTTACAGATTTGAAAGAGGCATTGATCCTAATACTACAAAATACGCTCTAAAAAGAGCAGCAATATTAATTAAAGAGATTTGCGGTGGAGTCATTTCTAGTGAAATTGAAGATTTATATCCGGAAAAGTTAGATGATTTTAAAGTTCTTTTAAATTACGATCAAGTAGATAAATTAATTGGTCAAAAAATTGATCACGAAACAATAAAACAAATTTTAACATCATTAGATATTAAAATTAACAGCATAACTGAAACTGGACTTGGTCTTAGTATTCCTTATTACAGAAATGATGTTCAAAGGGAGGCGGATGTTATTGAAGAAATTCTAAGAGTCTATGGCTATAACAACATAAAGTCAAGCCACAAACTTAATTCCTCAATTAATGATATTAAATTATTCTCAGAACACAATATACAAAATGCCATAAGTGACACATTGGTTTCTCGAGGGTTTTATGAAATAATGACAAACTCATTAACCTCTCCAGAGTTCAGTAGTATTAGTGAAGATGATCAAATAGAAAATGACGTTAAGATAATAAACTCATTAAGTCTTGATTTATCTGTATTAAGACAAAGTATGCTTTTTACTGGATTAGAAGTGATATCTCATAATATAAACAGAAAACAATCTGATTTGAAATTATTTGAATTGGGCAAAACATACAAAAACATTAAAGACAAAAGAGTTGAAGGTAAAAGATTAGCACTTTATATCACGGGAGATGTTTCAAAGAAAAACTGGAAATCAAATAACCTGAAGTCCGACTATTATTATACCAAAGGAATAGTTAAATCTCTTTTAGAAAGACTAGGTGTAAATAATACTAATTCAAAACCCACTACCCTATCCAATATCAATGAAGGTGAAACTTTGTTTTTAGGAAAAAAAGAAATAGTTACTTACGGCTCTGTAAAACAAGTGATATTAGATAGCTTAAATATTGATCAAGAAGTGTTTTATGTTGAATTTAAATGGGATACAATTGTAACAATGATTAGCAATAAGCCTATCCATGTACATGAAATTCCTAAATTCCCTAAAGTATCTAGAGATCTATCTATTTTAATTGACAATAATATAGATTTCGAGTCAATACATAACGCATGTATCAAGGTGGATAAAAAACTAATCAAAGAAGTAAGCTTATTTGACGTGTACGAAGGTGATAAATTGCCGGAAAACAAGAAAAGCTATGGTATAAGTTTTATAATATCAAGCAATGAAAAAACATTGTCAGACAAAGAAATTGATAACATTATGAATAAGCTAGTTAAAAGCTTAAATTTAAATTTTGGAGCTGAATTAAGAAATTAGTTCTTATACATTTTATTTCTCAAATCCCTTATTTTATCATTTTGCATGTATTCATCAAATTTCATATACCTATCTATAATTCCTTTTGGAGTTAACTCAACAACCCTATTGGCAATAGATTGAGCGAATTGATGATCGTGAGTAGTGAACAAAATAGTTCCTTTAAATTTTTTAAGTGAATTATTAAATGCAGTAATACTTTCTAGATCAAGGTGATTGGTTGGCTCGTCTAACAATAAAACATTAGCTCTAAACATCATCATTCTCGACAACATACATCTAACTTTTTCACCACCTGATAATACATTACATTTTTTTAGAGCTTCCTCTCCACTAAATACCATCTTACCCAAGAAACCCCTCAGATAAACCTCTTCTCTTTCTTCTTCTGTTGTAGCCCAGATTCTTAGCCATTCTACTAAATCTAAATCTTTGGTGAAAAAATCATGATTTTCAATAGGTAGATATGATTGTGAAGTAGTTATTCCCCAGTCAAACTTACCAGAAAATTTATTTTCACTTGAGTTAATTATATCATGAAAAGCAGTAGTCGCCCTAGAATCTTTAGAAAAAATAACAACCTTATCACCCTTAGCGATGTTTAAATCAATTTTATCAAAAAGCTTAACACCATCTAATGTGAAAGATAGATTTTCGATATTTAATATTTGATCACCCGCCACTCTATCTCTATCAAATATAATTGCTGGATACCTTCTGCTAGAAGGTTTTATTTCCTCAATATTTAATTTCTCAATCATTTTCTTCCTACTTGTTGCTTGTTTACTTTTAGCAACATTCGCACTAAATCTAGCAATAAACTCCTGTAGCTCCTTCTTTTTTTCCTCAGATTTTTTATTTTGCTGAGTGCGCTGACGTAATGCTAATTGAGATGATTCGTGCCAAAAAGTATAGTTACCAGAATAGTGAGTTATTTTATTAAAATCAATATCGGATATATGGGTACATACAGAATCTAAAAAGTGCCTATCATGAGAAACTACTATAATGCAATTATCGAAATTAGCAAGAAAATTCTCAAGCCAAGTTATAGTTTCATAATCTAAATCATTAGTAGGCTCATCCATGATTAATACATCTGGATTACCAAACAAAGACTGAGCAAGAAGAATTCTAACCTTTAATTTTGCATCAACGTCTTTCATTAAATTAAAGTGCAGATTCTCTTTAATCCCTAAGTTAGAAAGTAAAGCTGCAGCTAAACTTTCAGCATTCCAACCATCCATTTCTTCAAATTGCTGCTGTAGTATGCCTATTTTATCTGCATTTTCATCATTGTAATCAGCATATAATTTATCCATTTCAGACTTAACATCATAAAGAGATTTATTTCCAATAATTACTGTATCTAAAACATTTTTATCATCATATAAATTGTGATTCTGTTCTAGTACTGACATTCTTTTAGTAGGTTCCAAATGAACGTGTCCAGATGTGGGATCTAACTTTCCTGCTAATATTTTCAAGAAAGTAGATTTCCCAGAACCATTTGCCCCTATTATTCCATAACAGTTCCCATTATTAAAAGAGGTATTTACATCGTCAAATAAAACTCTTTTACCAAACTGAACTGATAGATTTGAGACTGATAACATATTAAATTAAATTAAAATTTTTTTGCAAAAATATAAAATCTAATCACAAAAAGCTTAATCTACATTAATTAAATAGGTTTAATTTAACAGGTAATTAACATAATTAAAGTCTATTGATCTATATTTTTGATTAATTCTTATATGCAGATGAAAAAAATATTGAAATTTTTATTAATTTTTATAATTGTTTATGGATGTCAAAATTCAGAAGAAATTACCTACAGTTATGTTGGAGGTGAAATAATTAATCCTATCAATAGAAAGTTGACCATTTTTAAGTCTAATAAAATTATAGACTCATTAGAGTTAGATAGCAATAATAGATTTTTAACTAAAATTAAATCAACTGAATCTGGTTTTTATGGGTTTTCACATGGTAATGAATATCAATTAATTTTACTAGAACCAAATGACAGCGTTACCATTAGAGTAAATACATTAGATTTTGATGAATCTTTATCATTTAGCGGAGTCGGATCAAAGAAAAATAATTATTTAATTAACTTATTTACAAAGTATGAGAACTCAAGAAAAAAGGATAGATCTAATTTATATAGACTTAGCCCAACAGATTTTAAAAATAAAATTGATTCCATAAAACTAATTGAAGTTAAATTATTGAAAAAATTCACTTCTTCGAACCCTAACTCACCTCTATTTAAAGAAATTGCAATAAACACCATTAATTATATTTTCAATTCTAAGAAAGAAGCATATCGGTTTATAGAAATGAATAATACTGACGAATTATTCTACCCTGATAATTTTTATGATTTTAGAAAAAAAATTAATTACAACAACAACTTACTTGAAGAATTTTATCAGTATTATAATTTTCTGTTTCCACATTTCAACAATTTAGCATATGAAAAATTCGTAAAGTCTTATAGCAAGAACTCTTTTACCAAAGATAACCTTGATTATAATATGATAAAATTAAACTTGATTGACAGCTTAGTCCAGAATAATGAAATAAAATCTAAATTGACTTCATTTATAACAAGAAATTTCTTGTCATTTAGCAAATCTCAAAATGAGGCAGATAAAATATACAATCATTATTTAAATATAAATAAAAACCCAAATAACGAGCAACAGGACAGGGTAATTAGGCTATACAATACTTTGAAAAAATTACAAAAAGGAAAAAAATTACCTATAATTGAGTTAGTTAATACTAATAAAATACCGGTAAATATAAATAATTTAATCACTGATAAATCTGTAATTTACTTTTGGAGTAAAAATTCAAAAAACTCTTATAAATATAGCCACAACAAGGTAAAAGAATTAAAAGATACTTATCCAAATATTAACTTTATATCTATAAACATAGACAAAATCAACAGCAATCAATGGTTAAGTAAATTAAAGAGGGATTCTAATTACTGTAATTGTAATAATTGTAAATTAAAATCACCAGTAAACGAGTACAAATTGCGTAACGTAGACATAGCAAAAAAACTTCTCGGTATTCAATATATTAGAAAAACAATTATCGTAGATTCAAAAATGAATATTATTGAATCAAATGTAAATTTGTTCAGTGACGATTTTAATGAACTTATAAATTAATTTCCCTTATTGTAATCACTAAGAAATTTCTCCAAACCTATATCTGTTAACGGGTGTCTTAATAAGCCAGTAATTGAACTTAAAGGCCCTGTCATAATATCTGCTCCAAGTTTAGCACAATCTATTACATGCATCGTGTGTCTAACAGATGCAGCAAGTATTTCTGTAGCAAAACCATAATTATCGTAAATCTGTCTAATTTCTGCAATTAAATTTAAGCCATCAGTTGATATATCATCTAACCTTCCAATAAACGGAGAAACATATGTCGCACCTGCTTTTGCAGCTAACAACGCCTGACCTGCAGAAAAAACTAAAGTAACATTTGTTTTAACTCCATTATCGCTAAAATATTTAGCTGCTTTAATACCATCTTTAATCATTGGTAGCTTGACTACTATTTGACTATGTAAGTTTGCTAAATCTGTTCCTTCAATTAACATATTATCAAAGTCTGTTGCAATAACTTCAGCGGAAACATCACCGTCTACTATTTCACAAATATCTTTATAGTGTTGTAAAATATTCTCTCTACCTACTATTCCTTCCATCGCCATTAGAGAAGGGTTTGTTGTCACTCCATCTAAAACACCCAAGTCTTGTGCTTCTTTAATTTGATCTAAGTTAGCCGTATCAATAAAAAATTTCATAGTGTTTATTTTTGCTCAAATTACAATAAATAAATATTTTAGAAATTATAACACATGTAAACATATTAACATAGTCATGAACAATATTAATAACTTTTCATTACAATATACTCAAATAGTTTTTGAGGAAGAAGAAGCTTCAAATACGGTGCCATTTTCTCTAAAAACGTACCTACAATATATTTTTTTTTTGGATTTTTTGTGTTAATTATTTTAAAAACTAATTTAGCTATCAAATTAGGGTCAGAACCACTATCTACGTGCTCATTCATTAACCTTAGAGCTTTTGAATAATTAGAAAAATAAGCTGATTTTTGCTGATTAGGGACGTGATACCTTCTTGAAGCAATATTAGTTGCAAAATCTCCAGGAGCTATAGTAACAACTTTAACATTAAATGGCTTAGTTTCCATATTTAAAGTTTCTGAGACCAAATCTAAAGCTGATTTAGCAGCACTATATATTGACCTGTAAGGTGTGCCAACATCTGCAGCTACTGAAGTGATATTAATAATTAAACCTTCATTATTAAGTCGCATTTTGGGTAAAATACATTTTATAACATTTATTGGACCAAAGAAGTTTGTTTTAAAATTGTTTTCAATTTCATTTTCAGGAATCTCCTCTAGAGGTCCTGTAATACCTACGCCAGCATTATTAATTAATACATCAATTTTGCCTTCAATTTTAATTATTTTTTCAACACAAGAATTAATACTCTCCAGGTTTTTAACATCGAGGTCTAATAATTCGAAATTAGAATTCAAGTAATTCGATGATTCTCTACTGGTTCCATAAACTTTGAATCCATTAATAGTTAAAAAATCTCCTATAGCTTTACCTATTCCAGATGAAGCACCGGTAATTAAAATTACTTTTGACATGATTGTGAGAAATTTAGAAAAGAAATATATAAAAAAAAAGGCAAGTTACCTACATCACACTGCTACAACCGTATACCTTTGCTGTGTTCCCACCCTAGAGGATTAAACAGGAGCTAGTTGTGTAGGACTTGCCATGGTAAATATACAAATGATTTATAATAGGTAAAGATTTTTTTAAGTTAATTTAAATAAATAAATTGCCATTAATATATGAAAATGACTTTCAAAATAATACAAAATATTCTGCTATTAATTTTAGTTGGATGCGGTAACAACTCGGATGGTAATTTAAAAATTACATCTAATATCACTAAGACGATTAAATCTAATGAGGTCGTTAAAATATCTGTAAGCGAACCATTTGATTCAATTAATATTTTCAGTTCCAGTAAATTAATTTATAGAACTGTTGATAGCACACTTAATAACATAAATATTGATTTGACTGCTTTTAAACTTGGTGAAAACAACATAGAATTTGTTTCATTTTTCAAAAAATCTAACAAATCAAAAAAATATAATTTTATTGTCTTGAATGATAAAAGACCCGAAGAGTTCTCTTATAAAATAATTAACACATATCCTCATGATATTAACTCATTCACTCAAGGGCTAGAATTTAATAACGGTTTTTTATACGAAAGCACAGGGAGATATGGAAAATCAAAACTTAGAAAAATTAAATATAAAACTGGAGAAATCATACAAGAAGTTGAAGTTTCTAATAAATACTTTGCCGAAGGTTTAACAATTTTAAATAATAAGTTAATTCAACTTACATGGAAAGAAGATATTGGATTGATCTATAGTCTAAACAATCTAAACTTAATTGATCAATTTTACTACAACAAAAGTTTAGAAGGTTGGGGATTATGTAATGATAAAAATAAAATATATAAAAGTGATGGAACCGAAAAAATTTGGGTATTAGATTCCGATACCTACAAAGAATTAGATAATATTCAAGTTTATACTGACACTGGAAAAGTTAATAACTTAAATGAATTAGAATGGGTGAACGGTAAAATTTACGCAAATATATACGGGTCAGATGGTGTTGCTATTATCAATCCAAATAATGGTGCTGTTGAAGGAGTTATTAACCTTTCTGGCTTAAAAAAAATGGTTACTAATCATAACAGTTTAGATGTGTTAAATGGTTTAGCATTCAACCAAGAAAGCAAAACATTATTTGTTACAGGAAAAATGTGGGATAAAATATTTGAAATTAAAATAATCAAAAAATAAGAAGTCGAAATTTGATATGAAAAAGACATTTACTTTAATACTATATATTATTATTATTATTTTTTGGAGTTCTTGTAGAGATGATTTTAATTTTAAAATTACTGAAACGCAATTAAGCTTTTCTAAAGACACCGTATATTTAGATACAATTTTTACTAATATTGGTTCTAGCACCTACAATTTAAAAATATATAACAACTCCAACGACAACATTTTAATTCCTAGTATAAACCTTGAAAACGGTGAGGATTCCTATTATAGATTAAATGTGGATGGTATGTATGGGGATCAAAGTAGTTCCGGGAAATACTTCGAAAATGTTGAATTATTAGCTAAAGACAGTTTGTTTATTTTTATAGAGACCACTATAGATATTGAAAATCTAACTAATGAGTCTAATCAATTTTTGTACAATGATCAAATCAATTTTAACACTGGTTTTAATTCTCAAACAGTAGAGTTAATCACATTAGTGAAAGATGCAGTTTTTATCTACCCACATAAATACATTGACGAAAACACTGGGGAATCTATTACTGAAACATTGAGTTTTGATACAGATAATGATGGTAACACAGAAGAAACTAATTTGCAAGGACGGTTTTTATTAGAAAATGAATTGAATTTCACAAATGATAAACCGTATGTCATATATGGATATGCGGGTGTGCCAGAAAATAGCACATTGACCATAGACAAAGGAGCAAGAATTCATTTTCATGCTAACTCAGGACTAATAGTTACTAGCGGCGCTTCAATACATGTTAATGGAGAATTTAGCGAAAATCAAGAAACATTAGAAAATGAAGTTATTTTTGAAGGTGATCGACTAGAAGATAATTTCAATAACATCCCTGGACAGTGGGGTACCATTTGGCTATTTAAAGGTAGTATTAACAACATTATAAATTACTCTACAATAAAAAATTCAACAATAGGGGTCTACGCTGAAGATATTTTCAATTCTAGCAATCAATTAGTTATTAATAATTCTAAAATTTACAATTCTAGTAATTTTGGAATTTTAGCAAAGTCATCATCCATAGACGCAAGTAATTTAATAATTAATAGAAGTGGGCAGTCATCATTCGCTGCTACATATGGTGGAGATTATAATTTGACTCATTGCACTATAACTAATTATTGGAATAGTAGTTTTAGACAATTCCCTAGCTTATTGGTGAATAACTATTGGATTGATAATGAAGGAGAAATATTAAACAACACAAACTTAAATTTTAATATAAGTAACAGCATTATATACGGACCTGAAAATATTGAGTTTTTAGTAGAACAATACGATGACTCAAATTTAAATTTTAAATTTCAAAACTGTTTAATTAAGTTTAATGACATTAATGGGAGTCTAACAAATGAAATTAATTTCGATTTTTCTAACATAAATAATTATGAAAATATATATTTCAATTTGAATCCTGATTTTAAAAATGCATATAACAATGAATTATTTATTTTACAGAATTCTGAAGCAATTAACCTAGGAGATATGCAACAAGCATCATTATTCCCCTTAGATATACTAAACACAAATAGAATAGACTCACCAGACTTGGGTGCCTATCAACATATTGTAATTAATGATTAATTGAATTTGAAAAGAGAGGAAATTTGTTCATCATTAAATTCACTGTATTAGCAATTTCTTTTAACTTATCTTCATTATCATGATTCATTATAGCTTCATCAATAAAATCTACAATTTTAATCATATCATTTTCATCAAGTCCTCTAGTTGTAACTGCTGCAGTCCCTACTCTAATCCCAGAGGTAATAAATGGTGATTTATCATCAAACGGAACCATGTTTTTATTTACAGTAATATCGGCAACTCCAAGAGCATGTTCAGCAGATTTACCATCAACATTCTTACTTCTAAGGTCTATTAGCATCATATGGTTATCTGTACCATTAGAGATAATATCATAGCCTTTTTTTATAAATTCCTTAGCCATTACTTCAGCATTCTTTTTAACTTTTAAAATATAATACATATAATCATCTTGTAGAGCTTCTTCAAAAGCAACAGCTTTAGCAGCAATTACATGTTCTAGCGGACCACCTTGATTTCCAGGAAATATTGCGGAATTAAGGATAGAAGACATCTTTTTTAACTTTCCGCTCTTTAATTTAATTCCAAAAGGGTTTTCAAAATCTTCACCCATTAAAATTAAACCACCTCTTGGTCCTCTTAAAGTCTTATGAGTAGTCGTAGTTACTATGTGACAATGAGGAATAGGATCGTTTAAAATACCCTTAGCAATTAATCCAGAAGGGTGAGAAATATCTCCTAATAATATTGCATTTACACTGTCAGCTATAACTCTAAATCTTTCAAAATCCATATCTCTAGAATAAGCAGAAGCTCCAGCTATTATCATCTTAGGCTTCTCTCGTGTAGCGATTTTTTGTATTTTATCATAATTTAAAATTCCAGTCTCCTTTTCTACTCCATAAAAAACAGGGTCATATAGTTTTCCTGAAAAATTAACAGAGGAACCATGCGTTAAATGTCCACCATGTGACAAATCAAAGCCTAAAATTTTATCACCAACGTTTAAACAAGCAAAGAATACGGCAGAATTAGCCTGGCTACCAGAATGTGGCTGAACATTAGCCCAACATGCACCAAAAAGTTCTTTAGCTCTTTCGATTGCTAATAATTCAATTTTATCAACCACTTCACAACCTCCATAATATCTCTTTCCTGGGTATCCTTCAGCGTACTTATTAGTTAGGACTGAACCAGTTGCCTGCATAACATCATCACTGGTGTAATTTTCAGAAGCTATAAGTTCAATGCCTTTAGTTTGTCTAGTTTTTTCTTCTTTGATTAAATCAAAAATTAATTTATCTTTTGACATGTAAATAGTTGTTAAAATTATTATTCAAAAATAAACAAATGATAAGTTTAACAATACAAAAAACATATATTTGGTATCTTAGTTATTAAAAACTAATTAACAACAAATATTTTTCTCAAAATGAAGGGTAAAATAAATATAACAAATAAAAAAGCCAGATTTGAATATGAAATTCTTGACAGATATAATGCTGGAATTGTATTAACCGGCTCAGAGATAAAATCAATAAGAATTGGAAAAGCATCTATTAGTGAAAGTTTTTGCGAGTTTAATGAACAGATTGAATTATTTGTAGTTAATATGAATGTTGAAACTTACAATTTTTCCTCGAGTTTCAATCATTTACCAAAATCAACAAGAAAGTTATTATTAAACAAGAAAGAGCTTTTTAAATTAAATAAAAGTGTAAACAATTCTGGGCTGACAATCATTCCTTTGAAATTATATCTTAACGAAAAAGGAATTGCAAAACTAGAAATAGCACTTGCTAAAGGAAAAAAATTATACGACAAAAGACAAACAATGATTGATCGTGATAATAAAAGGAATTTGGATAGAGTTAAAAAAGAAAATAAGAGTTAATTTTTCTCTTTTAGAAGAGGGACAAACTGAAATTCTCCATACTCAACTTTATCAAATTTTTCTTTAGATAACCTTGTTATAACTGTCATTTTTTGAATCTCCTCTCCAACAGGTATTATTAATTTTCCATTGATCTTAAGTTGACTGAGTAACATTTTTGGAATAAACGGAGCTCCTGCTGTAACAATAATTGAATCATATGGGGCTTCATTTGCAAAGCCTTGTAACCATCACCAAAAATTAGTTTTTTAGGGAAATATCCAATTTTTGGTAAAAAAAAGCTTGTCTTTTTAAATAATTCCTTTTGCCTTTCGATTGAATATACAATAGCACCAAGCTCACATAAAACTGCAGTCTGATAACCACTTCCAGTCCCAACTTCTAATACTTTATCTCCTTTTCTGATTTTTAATAATTCTGATTGGAAAGCAACTGTGTATGGCTGGGATATTGTTTGGCCAGCTGAAATTGGAAATGCTTTATCTTGATATGCATGATCTAAAAAGCTTGAATCCATAAATAAATGCCTAGGTATTGACTGAATGGCATTTAAAACCTTTAAATCAGAGATCCCTTTATTTTTTATTTCTTGGACTAATTTATTTCTTAAACCCTTATGTCTTAATGTATCTTTCAAGGTTATAAAAGTAAATATATTTCCATTATAATTCTAAGTTTATTATGCATATAAAAATATTACATTTGTAGTATAAAATAAATTAGTTAAAATGATAAAAAGTATTGTAATTATTGGAGCGGGAACTATGGGTAATGGTATTGCTCATACGTTTGCACAAAATAACTTTAAAGTAGACTTAATAGATATTAGTCAGTTATCATTAGATAAAGCAATGAAAACCATATCTAACAATTTAGACAGAATGGTATTTAAAGAAAAGATTTCAGAATTAGAAAAAAACAATACACTTAATAATATCACTACAAGCACAAGCATTAAAAATACATCAGAAAATACTGATTTAGTTATAGAAGCTGCAACTGAAAATTTAGATTTGAAACTCAAAATATTTAAAGAATTAGATGATTATTATAATGAAAATACACTACTAGCATCCAACACTTCATCCATATCTATCACACAGATTGCTTCAACAACAAACAGGCCAAATAAAGTTATAGGCATGCATTTTATGAATCCCGTTCCTTTAATGAAACTTGTTGAAGTGATTAAAGGTTATGAAACCAATTTAGCTACTTTAAATTCGATTTCTGAAGTCACTAAACTAATCAATAAGGAACCTATAGAGGTTAATGATTATCCTGGCTTTATCGCTAACAGGATTTTAATCCCAATGATTAACGAAGCTATTGAATCTCTTCACCATGGCGTTAGCTCTGTTAAAAATATTGATGATATCATGAAATTGGGCATGGGGCATCCAATGGGACCTCTTCAGTTAGCTGACTTTATCGGTTTAGATGTTTGCTTGTCAATATTAGATGTCATGTATAAAGGCTTTAAAAGCCCAAAGTATGTTGCTTCACCCCTACTAGTAAACATGGTTCAAGCTGGGAAATTAGGAATTAAATCAAAAGAAGGTTTTTATGATTATTCAAATAATAAAAAAGCTGAAGTTGTATCTAAACAATTCCGATAGTAATTATGTATATAAAAAAACAAATAAGTTTTATTGAAAAACAAATTGGCAATGAAGTTTGTCTTGTAGCAGTTTCAAAAACGAAAAGTGAAAGCGAAATTATGGAAGCCTATAATTGTGGACAAAGAGTTTTTGGAGAAAATAAAGTACAAGAACTAGTGTCAAAACAAAATAATCTACCTAAAGATATCAATTGGCACATGATTGGGCATTTACAAAGAAATAAAGTTAAGTATATTGCCCCATTTATAGATCTAATTCATGCAGTGGATAATATCAAATTATTAAAAGAAATAAATAAACAAGCAAAAAAAAATAACAGAAAAATAGACTGTCTGATTCAAATTAAAATATCCAATGAAGAAAGTAAGTTTGGTATGGAGTATAAAGAGGCTCTTGAGTTAATAAGTAACGTAAATACATCAGGTTTTGAAAATATTAATTTAACCGGTTTTATGGGAATGGCCAGTAATACTAATAATCAAGACATTCTAAAACATGAATTTAGTTTGCTAAATAATTTTTTTAAAGAAGTGAAGCAAACAAATAAAAATTTAAAAAAAATATCCATGGGTATGAGTAATGATTATCTATTAGCTATCCAGTGCGGCAGTAACATGATAAGAGTTGGGAGTAATATTTTTGGATCTAGAAATTAAAAGAATATCGTATACAGTATTGTAGACATAGAGACAACTGGGGGTAAATTCAATGAAGAAGGAATTACAGAAATTGCTATTTACAAATTTGATGGTAAAGATATAATAGATAAATTTATTTCTTTAATTAATCCTGAAAAAGACATACAGCCTTTTGTAGTAAACCTTACAGGGATCAATAATAAAATGCTTCGAAATGCACCTAAATTTCATGAAGTTGCCAAAAGAATCCTAGAGATAACTGAAGAAACTATTTTTATTGCACATAACACTTCTTTTGATTACAGGATATTAAAAACTGAGTATAACAGACTTGGTTTCAATTTTAAAAGAAACACATTATGTACTTTAGAACTATCAAAAAAATTAATTCCAGAAATGGATTCTTATAGTCTAGGTAAATTAACTAAACAATTAGGGATTCCTCTCACTCAAAGACACAGAGCCAGTGGAGATGCTTTAGCTACTGTAAAATTATTTAAGCTACTACTTGATAAGGATTTGGATAAAAATATTATTATAGAAAACATAAAAAAGACAAGTAAATCTAGTTTGCCTAAAAATCTAAGTCAAATTTTAGATGAACTACCAAACTCTGTAGGAGTTTACTACATACATGACAAAAGTTCTAAAATAATCTATATAGGGAAGAGCAAAAACATAAAAAAAAGAATTAACCAACATTTTACTGGAAAAGACAATAAATCAGCAAAATTACAATTACACTCAGATTCGGTTACTTATGATGAAACAGGAAGTGAATTAATAGCTTTATTAAAAGAGAGTCATCAAATTAAATTACATAAACCAATATACAACAGGAAATTAAGAAAAAGTAAGTATCCTTATGCACTTTACAGTCGCTTAGATGAGAACAACTATATAAATCTAAAAATTTCTCAAATAAATACTACTTCAAAGCCAATTACCACGTTTAAAAATATTAATAACGCAATTGAATTTTTAAATAAGCTTGTTACTGAAAATAATTTGTGTCAGAAACTTTGTGGAATTTACAAATCTCATAATCATTGTTTCCGATACACAATAAAAGAATGTTCTGGAGCATGCATAAATATAGAAGAATTTAAGGATTATAATGATAGGCTATTAAAAGCGATAAAATTTCTAAATTTTGATAAGCAAAATTTTGCAATAATTGATAAAGGAAGAAGTGTCGACGAAAATAGTTTTATTTTAGTCGAAAATGGGTTGTTTATTGGTCTTGGATATTTTAACTTAAATTTTCAACTTAACAATATTGAGGTTTTAAAAAAAATTATAATAAAGATGGATAATGATAAAGACAACCAACAAATTATTCAAGGGTTTTTAAAAAGATCAAAAAAAATTAAAATCTTAAATTATTAAAGATGAATAATAAACCTACAAATAAATGGAGAAAAAGAATTCATGAAATAATTTATGAAGCTGATACATTTCAAGGAAAGTTATTTGATTTAGTACTAATCCTTACTATTTCTATAAGCGTAATATTGGTGACATTAGAAAGTGTAGATAATTATGATTCAAAATATCATAGTTTTTTAAATATCTCAGAGTGGATTATTACAATTTTATTTTCAATTGAATATATTTTGAGAATAATTTCAGTTAAAAAACCATTAAAATATATATTTAGTTTTTATGGAATAATTGACATGTTATCAATAATTCCTAAATATATCTCATTATTTGTGTTTGGCACAAGTTCTTTAGCAGCGCTTAGAGCACTAAGGTTAATGAGGATTTTTAAAATTTTAAAAATGAATAGATTTATTGGTGCATCTACTAATTTTAGAAGGTTATTATCAGCAGGTAGAGCAAAAATTATAGTTTTTATTTTATTTATAATTATTTTCTCTGTAATATCAGGAACAATAATGTATTTGATTGAAGGGAATGTAAACAAAGGGTTTGAAAATATTCCTAAAAGTATATATTGGGCAATTGTAACTCTTACTACAGTAGGCTATGGAGATATAGCTCCATCAACTACATTAGGGCAAATTTTTTCATCATTTATAATGATATTAGGATATAGCATAATAGCTATTGGGTTAGTTACTTCGAATATGCCTTTGTCTAAAAGAAAAAAATTAAAATTAAATACACAATCTTGCTCTAATTGTTTAAAAGAAAATCATACTGATGATGCAGAGTTCTGTTCGAAATGTGGAGAATCTTTAACGAATGAATAAATATCTAATATCAATTCTTGGACCAACAGCTATTGGTAAAACAAAATTAGCTATAGAGTTAGCAATAAAATTCTCCACAGAGATTATATCAGCCGATTCTAGACAGTTTTATAGGGAAATGAATGTTGGTACAGCTAAGCCTTCAATTAATGAGTTAAATAGCGTTAAACACCATCTGATAAATAACAAAAGTGTTATCGATAATTACTCCATTGGAGACTTCGAGCAAGATGCTATCAAACATATATCTAATATTCACAGTAGATCTAACATAGCTATACTTGTGGGAGGTTCAGGTTTATATTTAGATGTTATCAATTACGGACTTGATCAAATACCGAAAATTGAAAAAAACATAAGAAATTCTTTAAATAATGATTTTGAGAATAAAGGATTAATATACCTACAAAATGAGCTAAAAAAAGTAGATCTAATTACTTACAATAATATTGATTTAAACAATCACAGGAGGATAATAAGAGCATTGGAGGTTACAATTTCTAGTGGAAAACCATATTCCTCATATTTAAATAAAAAAAATATTAATCGTGGCTTTAAAATAATTGAAATAGGAATTAATGCTGAGAGAGAAATGGTATATCAAAGAATAAATAACAGAGTTGATGATATGATCAGTAAGGGACTTATAAATGAAGTCAAAAAATTAATTAAATACAAAAATCTAAATAGCTTAAATACAATAGGTTATAAGGAGGTATTCAGTTATCTAGATGGAGATATAAGTTTAGATATTGCTATAAACGAAATAAAGAAAAATTCTAGAAGATTTGCTAAAAGACAAATTACATGGTTTAAATCAAATAATAATATCATTTGGTTTAATCAAAACTATAAAATAAATAATATAATTAAAGCTATAGATGAACTAACTAGAAACTAATCTAAAGCCCTCACCATGTATATTAATAATTTCAACTGACTCATCATTTTTCAAATACTTTCTAAGTTTAGCAATGTATACATCCATACTCCTTGAGGTAAAATAATTGTCATCTCTCCAAATTTTAGTTAATGCTAATTCTCTAGGCATTAAGTCATTCTTGTGTAAGATTAACATCTTCAAAAGAAGATTTTCTTTCGGAGAAAGTTTAACAGGTGAATTATTTAAATACGATAAATGTCTTAATTTAGAATTCAAATGAAAACTACCAAACGTAAACTCAAATTCAGTTGATTCAACCATTGATGTTCGTGAGTTTCTGTTTATGATTGCATTAATTTTCATAATTAAAACTTCGCTATCAAAAGGTTTTTTCAAATAATCATCTGCTCCTACCTTATAACCTTTCATAACATCTTCTTTTAAAGATTTAGCAGTAAGAAAGATAATTGGAATACCAGGAGTTTTTTCTTTTATTTCCTTCGCTAAAGTAAACCCATCTTTATAGGGCATCATAACATCCAAAATACACAGATCAAAATCATGTTTTTTAAACTTTTCGAACCCTTCCATTCCATTTTTAGCGTGGATTACATCATAATTATTAAGTATTAGATAATCTCTTAAGATAATACCAAAGTTCTGGTCATCCTCAACTAATAATATTTTATAATTTATATCATTCATTTTATTTTATTTTATTATTGTGTACTGGTAATTTTATTATAAAGGTACTTCCATTACCAGGTGAACTATTAACAGAAACCTCACCTTTATGGAATTTAACTATTTTTTTTACATAAGCCAGACCTAATCCATGACCTTTAACATTATGAAGGTCTCCTGACTGTTCACGATAAAATTTTTCAAATATCTTACTTTGAACATTCATTGACATCCCTATGCCATTATCAGAAATAGATAAAATAATATCTTTCTCATTTAACATCTTATCAATGTTGTGAGTTGAAATTTTAATATTTGGGTTATTATCAGAATACTTAATAGCATTGTCAATAATATTGATAATTACATTAGTAAAATGAGTCTTATTAGCTCTAATGTTAGAGAAAGTTGCATTTAATTCTAATTCAATTTTACCTTGTTTGTTCTTCATTATTAAATCCAAATGACTAACAGCATTATGTACCAAACTGTGTAAATCATAATCAGTTTTATTAATATTTAATTCGTTTCGCTCTAGTCTAGAAATTCTTAGCACATTTTCAACTTGATCATTCATTCTATTATTTTCAACCTTTATCATATTTAAATAATCAATAACCTTCTCTTTGTTATCAATAATTTTTGGATTTTTTATTGAATCCAATACAAGGTTTATCGTCGCAATTGGAGTCTTAAACTCATGAGTCATATTATTTATAAAATCAGATTTAATTTGTGCGATTTTTTTTTGTTTTACTAGTTGTGAAATTGTAATAATATAAACTATTAGAATAATTATTGTAAATATTATAGAAAGCAATATAGCTTCAAAATATGATGAGCCAGAAGACACCCATTGATTTTTTAGATTTGGAAAATATATACTTAAGGTAAAGTTACTTAAGTTATTATTATCTGTGAATATTGGAGTATTGAATAGTAAGTTTTTATGATGATTATTATAGTCAAAATTTTCAGATTGAACTCTGGTTAATAGTTCTTTATCAAGAATACCATATTGAAAATCCAAAATTAAATTATATTCTGACAACGCTTTAGTTAAGAGGTTATTTATCTCTTTTTTAGAGACTCTTCTGTGAATTGGGTTTCTTTTAGCTAAGTCTTTGTAAGCAGTCTCAAAAAGGATCTCTTTACTTCTTGAAATTTCCCCAATCCTAAAGAGTAATTGTTCAGGGGTGAACTGTTTTGTTTCTTCATAATTAGTAATACTATATATTTTCTGTTCTCTTTCGTTAGATACTCTTTTAATATTAATACTATCAATATTAATATCTAAAAAAGAAGGTAGTTTTAAACTTTCCTCTATTATACCGTTACGATAAATAATAGTTTCATTTGAACCAATGTTTTCACTAATAAAGTATAAATTATTTATTGCTGTAGTGTCAATATTAACTCCACTATTCATTAATTCATTAAACTTGTATACATACTCGGAGTATTCTCTTTTTTGGATAGATTCTGAAACATCAAGTAATATCTTATTTATGTCTAATGAAAATTGTTCCTTACTATTATCAAGGTTGCTTTTAATAAAATAACTCTGTACAGAAATAATCCCTAAGAGTGAAAAGCTCATTAAGATTAGTGTCAATATGAAGAATTTTTTATTCATGCAACTAAATTAATATTAATAAGTTAATGTAATCAACATTTAACCATAAGTTAACAATACTTAATAATTCAAAATTTTCGAATGAATATCATTAACATCATTAAGTAAATCGTGGTTTAGATCATTGTAAATTACAAAATCACATAAATTAGCAATTGTAGAGTCACTAATTTGATTACCAATAATATTTCTAATAGACAAGTTATCCATACCTCTATGTGACAACCTTGTATTTCTTAGATTTCTGGGTGATATTACTCCAATTATTTTATCAAAATTATATTCAACACCATTCTCATAAATAATTGCAGATTCATAAATGGTATAAGCAGATTTTTGAATTAATAACCAATTAAAATAATCATCATGAACGAATGGATGTACAATAGAGTTTATTAATTTAAGATTATTTTTATCATTGAAAATTAAAGTAGAGATATACTTTTTATTAAAAATCCCATTTACAAAACAATCTTTACCAAAATTATTGATCAAATCATCTCTAACATCTATGTTTGAATTAATAATTTTCTTAGCTTGTTTATCAGAGTTATATGTAGATATGCCTAATTTAGAAAACATATTAGAAATATATGTTTTACCACTTCCAATCCCTCCTGTTATAGCAATTTTTTTCATTTTAAAATAACATATTGAACCTCTTCATTAGTCAACTTTAAATTTTTGATATAATTAGGTTTAGTTAATATTATAGGAGTTAGCTTTCCATTTTTATGAATCTGATTGTAATCACAAATAATTTTAAAATCTTCAGGTTTACAAATTTGATAATTCTCTAAACTAACACTAAAAGACACATTAATCATTTTTGGATAATAGTTTAGATTAACTCCTTTTGGAATATTAATTATTGTAATAGGAATGTTAAAAATAGATTCAGTCGACTTTTCCACATCAATTGAAACCTCTACAAAAAGGTCAGAATAGTTAACATCATTATGATGTAAAGCTTTAAGCATGACAGATTGACTTATATCTGACCTTAAATCAGTCAAATTTAACTCAAAAGTCCTAATAAAATCAATTGAATCTAATACTATTTCAGGGCCAATAACTGTAACTGAATCAATAGATAATTTATAGTTTTTAAAATAATTATATCCCTGATAAAAACTAATGTTTGAGTTTAAAATTATTGGGATTTTTTTTGACTTTAAAATATCATATCTAAAAATTAAACTATCAAAATTAATTGAGATTAAATCAAATTCTGGTTTAATAAAATCATTAATCTCATTATAGCTATTTGACTGCGTTAAAATAAATGATTTTGAATCGTCAATAGTATTTTGAAAAGGGATTACAATAGATTTAGTTGATAAATAATATTTGATAAAATCAAATCCATATGATGAAACTGTTAGATTAATACTATCAGCTGATTGAATGGAGACAATCTTATTATCTGGCAATTCAGATAGAGTAATTTTATAGCTAATATTTTTTGTGTAAACTTTTGTTAATTTAACTATTGAAGATAAAAGCAGGGAAACCAATAAAAAAATAAAAAAATTATTTAATGTTTTATAATTAATTTTGTAAGTTTTTTTATTTATCATTTAGTCTGATTTTTAAAAAAATAAGATGGAAAAGCATCCTCTGTATTCTTGTTTGAAAATAGGAGAATTAGGTTTGATTTAACAAAACCACAACCATAGCCAATAAATTGAATTAGTGTAGTAAATATAGAGAATAAAGCAACTGTAAGACTTTTATTTAAAATTAATGAACTTATAAATATTAGAGCAATATAAAATATAATTGTAATCAATGGATACATAAAGTTAAATGGTATTAATAAAACACTTAAAATCATATAAAACAAAAAGAAACTAGGAAACCAAAAAATGATATTATTAGATTTTGGATGCCATTTATTTATAATAGGTCTAACCATTCCAAACTTATAAACTTGATTAAAAAAAGCGCGAACATTAACTCTTCGTTTATGAAAAACTTTTACATCATTATATAATTTAGAACTCAAGCCAAGTTTAGAGATTCTTAAAGACAAGTCAGGGTCTTCGCCTGGGTGGATATCACCAAAACCTCTAGTCAATTCAAATGCTTTTTTAGATATCCCCATGTTAAAACTTCTAGCTTGAAAATTTTTATTTTTCAAGCCTCCCCCTCTAATACCACCTGTAGTTATAAAAGATGTCATTGTAAAGTTCACTGCTTTTTGAAAATTTGTAAATGAATGATGAGAATCATCAACCCCACCGAAGCAATCAACATATTTTTTATTAATATTTTGAAAGAAATTAATCAAGTAATTATTAGGTAATATACAGTCAGAATCAAGTATAATATAGTAATCACCAGTAGCTAGTTTCATACCACGATTTCTAGAATCTCCTGGTCCAGTATTGTTTTTTTTAAAATAAGAAATGTTTAAATCGTCAATATACTTTGAGATGATGACATCCGAACAATCAGCAGAACCATCTTCAATAATAACGATTTCAAAATCAAAATTACCATCTAAATTAATAAAGCTTTTTAATAACTCATCTATTTCTTCTGGCCGATTGTAAACAGGAACTATAAAAGAAATATTAATAGATGTCATTTAACAAATGTAATTAAACAAAACACCAATATAAAAAACACTTCAATTAAATTATTAGTATTTTAAATATTACTAATATTATTCTGTGATTGAATCCATTATAGAATCGCTAACACCCATATTACTAAACCCACCATCATTATATAGATTTTGAAGTGTAACTCTTTTAGTTAAGTCACTAAACAGAGTAACGGTATAGTTCGCACAGTCTAAAGCTGTTGCATTTCCCAAAGGAGACATTCTTTCAGCGTAACTAATAAAACCATTAAAACCTTTAACACCAGTTCCCGCAGTAGTCGGAGTTGGAGATTGAGAAATAGTATTTACTCTAACTTTTTTGTCTTTACCAAAAAAATATCCAAAACTTCGAGCTATACTTTCTAAAAAAGCCTTATTATCTGCCATATCATTGTAATCTGGAAATACTCTTTGAGCAGCCATATAAGTTAAAGCTACTATACTACCCCACTCATTCATTGCATCTGCTTTATATAAAGTTTGCATAACTTTATGAAATGACATAGCAGAGACATCAGTCCCTTTTTGAGTCCATTCATATTTTTGATCGGTGTAATGCCTTCCTTTTCTAACATTAACAGACATACCGATTGAATGTAAAACAAAATCTAATTTTCCGCCTAATATTTTCATTGATTCAGAAATTAAATGTTCTAAATCCTCAACTGATGTAGCGTCAGCTGCTATAACTGTAGAGCCAGTTTGCTCTGCTAACTTATTAATTTCGCCCATCCTCATAGCAACTGGTGCATTAGATAAAACAAAAACACCTCCTTCTTCATGTACTCTTTCAGCTGTCTTCCAAGCTATAGAGTTATGATCAAGTGCTCCAAATATTATTCCTCTTTTTCCTTTTAAAAGATTATATGACATATTATAATTTTTTTTACAAATATAAGATTAATTGAGTAATTGCTTTGCGTGCGCTACAGCTGAAGTAGAAATATTATCTCCCTCTAACATTTTTGCAATTTCTACTATTCTATCTTGATTATTTAATTTAATTAAATTAGTTGTAGTGGAATTCTCTAACTCTGTTTTATAAACTTTAAAGTGTGACTCGCCCTTAGCTGCAATTTGAGGCAAATGAGTTATTGCAAATATTTGCATTCTAGAACTCATTTCCTTCATAATATCTCCGATTTTATTTGAGACCTCCCCTGAAACACCAGAGTCAATCTCATCAAACATTAACGTAGGTAACTTTTTGTAATTAGCAATGATAGATTTAATTGCTAGCATAATTCTAGATATTTCACCACCTGAGGCAGATTGTTTTAATAATTTAAAATCAGAACCTTTATTAGCACTAAATTTAAATTCTAACTTATCCATACCATTAAACAAGAATTTATCTTCAGGAATAATTTCAATTAAAAATTGAGCACTTTTCATACCTAAATCATGTAAAATATCTTGTAAGTTATTAACTAGGTTTGGTATGGCTTTAACTCTATTAGTATTTAATTGTTTAGATAAATCTAATAACTCAACATCAATATTACTAACGATATTTGTTAATGAGGATATTTCATCATCTATATTGATTGATTTAGATACCTTATTGATTAGGTCTGATTGAATAATTATTAAATCATCAATATTATCAACTGAATGTTTTCTTAGAACATTGTTTACTTTTGATAACAAATCACTTAAACTAGACAGTTTATCTGGGTTGTTAGTTAAACTATCATTTGAATTTTCAATATCTCTAGAAATATCATCTAAATCAATATAGAGAGAATTTAATCTGTTGTAAAGATTTAAAAAAGAGTTAGATTTTGAAGAAAGATTTTTCAGATTTAAATTCAACTTACTCATTAATGAAATTATTCCATACTCGCTATCATTTAAAAGAGAACTACTTAAATTTAAATCACTCTTAATATCCTCGAAGTTAGATAACTCTCTATAAGAGTTCTCTAATTCTATTAGATCAATATCTGAAATATTTAAACTATTAATTTCTTCTAAAAGGTGATTATTATAATCAAATGCTTTAGAGAGTTCTAATTTTGAATCTTTAAGTTTATTTAACTCAGAAGTAAAATTTTTATAAGATAAAAACTTAGCTTTATATTCTATTAATAATTTGTTATTGTTAGCTACTGAATCAATTACATCAAATTGAAAGTTAACATTTACTAAATTCAAATTTTGATGCTGAGAGTGTATATCAATAATATATTGACTGATTGAAGAAAGCTGATTTAGAACTACTGGAGAATCATTGACAAATGCACGAGATTTTCCAGAAGGTAAAATTTCTCGTCTAATTATAGTATCTGTATCATAATCAAGGCTGTTTTCAGTAAAGATGCTTTTTAAATTATAATTAGCAAGGTCAAAAGTTGCTTCGACTATACACTTTTTATTCAAATTATTTATAGATGAATTGTCAGATCTTTTACCTAACAAAAGAGATAAAGCATTTATTAAAATTGATTTACCCGCTCCAGTTTCACCAGTAATTATAGTTAAACCATTATTGAAATTGACATTCAAGTCATCTATAAGGGCATAATTTTTTATGGACAGATTTTTTAACACAAGATTAAATAATTATAATTTAAAGGTAATTAATATTTTATTTCTCTCCACTTATTCGAATGCATAGGAGCTACTTTTGATAATATTGAAATTAAATTAGTTATTTCTACACTAGGCCCAGCACTAAATATATCTTGAATTTCATCTGATTTCGCGTCAAAAAATACTTTCAAAATATAAGAATTAGGTCTTCTATTGTTCATTCTTTCAAATGAAATGATAGATTTACTAATGTTTAATTTAGATTTTTTAATATTCTCATACATCCTATCTAAACCATTAAAATGGTAATCATATAAAACGTAACTAAACTCTTTGTATGTTGGAGATAATATATTATCAATTAAATAGTAGCGATTTTGACGCCCATCTTTGGCGTTCCACCCAAGATAATTAGTTCCATTAGAGTAATCTAAAATACGTCTAGCTTGTTCATAAAATTTCTTACCAGAATTTAACTCAAAAGAGTCAGAGTCCATACCTAAAATCATATAAACATGATATGACAATACAGATATTAGATTTGATTCAAATTGAGTTGGGTTAAAAACAAAATTTTGAAATTCCTGATACTTGAACGAAAAGTTTTTATCTATATAATTGTATAATGGGGATTCATATGAAGAATTAAAAATAGGTCTAGATGATTGTACTTGGATTGTTCCATTAAAAACATCATTATCGAAATTACTAATGTTAATAACCATTGAACAGTTTATTCTTTGTTTGTTTGTAATAGAATTATTAGTCCAATTAGAGTTATTAATAAACTCAGATATTTGGTTTTCTAAGGATTTAAATATTTGCAAGTTTTCATCTCCAGTCTGACCAGCATTAACAATGACGTTACAATTTAATTCCTGTGAATATGATGAGACAGTGGTAATTAAAAAAATATAAAGAAATATTTTATTCATTTATTAATTCAATTATATTATTAATAATATCTAAAGAAACAGCTTTCTTTTGTTTTAACGGGAAATTAATAATTTTATTTCCTTTAGAAATAATTGAAATTTTATTTGTGTCAAAACCAAAACCAGCCCCTTTATCATTTAAGGAGTTTAATATTATTAAATCTAAGTTTTTATTAATTAATTTACTAGTAGCATTCTCAACTTCATTGTCAGTTTCAAGTGCAAAACCTACTAAAAGTTGTTTGTTTTTCATACTACCTAAGTAAGATAAAATGTCCTTAGTTTTCTCAACTTCTATATTAGGTGTCTGATTAGATTTTTTAAGTTTTTTATCTGAGAAAAATTTTGGTTTGAAATCCGCTACTGCAGCGGACATTATAACAACATCTACATCCTCATATTTACCTATTACCTGGTCATACATTTGATCGGATGAAGTTATTGAAAAAAGTTCAATAGAGTTAGAAAGTAACTTTTGATTAGTTGGTCCACTAATTAAAATAACTTTAGCTCCTAATTTGGAAGCTGTTTCTGCTAATTCAAAACCCATTTTCCCGCTAGAATGATTGCCTATAAATCTTACAGGGTCAATTGGCTCAAATGTAGGCCCTGCAGTGATTAAAAAAGTTTTTCCATTTAATGGCAAACTAATTGAAAGATCATTTTCTATAAAACGAACAATATCTTTAGGTTCGGCCATTCTACCTTCACCAAATAATCCACTAGCTAATTCTCCAGAAGTTGGAGGGATTAACATATTTCCGAAAGAAATTAATTTAGAAATAGATGATTGAGTTGATTCGTGCTTATACATATCTAAATCCATTGCTGGAGCAAAATAAACTTTACACTTAGCTGATAGGTATGCAGCAATTAACAAATTATCACAATTTCCATTTGACATTTTAGAAAGTGTGTTTGCTGTAGCTGGACAAATCAGAAATAAATCTGCCCACAATCCTATTTCAACATGGTTATTCCATAATTCGTCATCTTCATCTGTTGTAAATGTAGATAAAACAGGGTTTTTCGAAAGGGTAGATAAAGTTAAAGGGGTGACAAATTCTTTAGCTGAAGGAGTCATAACAACTTTAACAAGACTTCCAGACTTAATTAAGAGTCTAACTAGGTTAGCAGTTTTATAAGCGGCTATTCCGGCTGTAACACCAAGTAATACTTTTTTTCCGCTTAAAACTGACATTAGATTACTTATCTAAAGATTCATCAGAGCTGTTTCTGTGATAAATTTTATTATCAATCCATTCTTGAACAGCTAATGCATGTGGTTTTGGCAATTTTTCGTAAAACTTAGAGACTTCGATTTGTTCCTTGTTTTCAAATATCTCTTCTAAACTATCATTGTATGTAGCAAACTCTTCCAGCTTATCAATTAATTCAGTACGAATATCTGAATTAATTTGCACTGATCTTTTTGAAATAATTGAAATCGCTTCGTAAATATTATCAGTTGATTTATCAATAATATTTCTATCGTAAGTCTCTGTGTTAACTGGTGCCTTTACTTTTTTTAAATCCATTTTATTTAGTTTCTAAGTTGTTTTTAATTGCTTCAATTCATCAAATTTTAAATTTAAATCTTCAATATATTTAGATTCACTATAATATTTGATGAAAGAATTATAATATCCAATTGCATCAGCAATCCTGTCTTCTTTCTTGAAATCGACACTATTGATAGCGAGTCTATATGCTGAATCAAATTTATAATACAAAACTTTCTCTCTTAAAGATGATCCAGGAAATTCAACTACAAAATTATTAAAGGA
>Ga0209709_10000291_pt1 | contig 47903 bp, 54 predicted proteins | sample ArcticOcean_MG_C_2_FD_187435 | JGI IMG/M metagenome (GOLD analysis project Ga0209709, IMG submission 187435) | Marine microbial communities from western Arctic Ocean - ArcticOcean_MG_CB4_136 (SPAdes) (version 2) | ecosystem: Environmental > Aquatic > Marine > Oceanic | place: Arctic Ocean... | reverse complement strand
TCTATAAGCAAAAGCATAGCCACTTCTAACAAGGTAGCTGGATAAGCTCTCATCATTTACAAAGCATTCAGCTAAAGTTCTTTTATATCGATCTTTTCCTTCACTAATACATTCAACTTTATTATCTCCAATTTTCACAATTAAGATTTCTTTAGCAGTTACTCCACATTGGTCAATAAACCCTTCATTAATGCAGGTTTGCTTTAATTCAGGCGTATCAATGCCTGTAAATCTAATCTTCTCACCATTAAGATGAATAGTATCACCATCAACAACTCTAAGCTCTTGTGAGCTGACTTGATTAGGAATTAAGAAAAATACTAGTGAAGAAATACTAATAGCTAAAATGATTTTTTTTTTGTTTAAAAACATTATTTAAAAAATATCCAATGAATATGATTACTGCAATACCTATAAACCAATTAGTTGCCATTATAGTATAGAATATATCAGAGTAATCCCCCCCTCTAATATTAATTACATACCAAAGAGATAAAAAAGGTAGCGCTGACAATCTTAAGACACTTAAGTAAAGACTGTAAATAGGTTTCTTAACAGCCTGAAATACAGCTGTAGTTATAAAAAACACTGGGTAAACAGGCGCAATTAATGCAGCTATTTTTAAATATATAGCACCATGAAATATAGCTTCTTGGTTATCTGTAAATTGAGATACAAAAAACTCTGCACCAAAAAATAATATAACACCTGCTACAGTCATAAAAGATGACCCAAATAATAAAGCTTTAGAATATAATTCTCTTATACGATCATAATTCTTAGCACCAAAATTTTGCCCACCAATAGAAAGTACTGCTGTGTTCAACCCAATAACAGGTAACAAGAATACTTGCTCCACTCTAAGAGCCGCTCCATAACCAGCAGTTGCAAGATCACCAAATTGACCAATAAAATATAAAATATTAAAAATACCTACACCAATAAATAACATACTAATCATAATGGGTAGTGCCTGATTGAATAATTCTTTTAATAATATCAATTTAGGAATAAAGCATTTGATAGATAAATACTTTTTCAATTTACATGAGTTTATTTTATAAGCTAAATAAAAGGTACCTACTGACTGCGCAATTACAGTTGCTATAGCAAGACCACCTATTCCGTAAGCTGGAACAATTCCGTATCCCCAGATAAATAAAGGATTTAAAAATATGTTTAAAAAGAAACTAAATATTAAAACATTTCTATAACTTTTAGTATCTCCTTGAGCATTCAAGGCTCCATTTAAAGAGATTTGAATCATAACAATGAAGGTACCGTAAAAAATTATATCTAAATATTCTCTAGTTAAGGCTATACTATCAGCATCAGAACCCATTACTGTTAAAAGAAAATTAGATGCATTTAATCCAAATACAGTGACAACAACAGAAGTGATCAGTGCAAAGATTACAGATTGAGCGATTAACAATGAAGCTTTATTATTTTGTTTTGACCCTATCAAATTACCTATGCAAGAATTAGTCGCTGCACCAATACCAACACCAACAGCGATTATTACAAAGTATATAGGAAATGATTTAGCAATTGCACCTATAGCTTCAGCAGAAATTCTACCAGCAAACCAAGTATCAACTAAATTATAAAATGTTTGAAATAATGAACCAACACTTGCAGGGATGGTTACTTTTCTAAGTAATTCCCAAATTGGATCTTTAGTTAATTTAATGGCTTTAGACAATTATTTTTCCTATTTGAATTCTTTTTGAAATATATGCTTTGATCCACTCTTTTTAGCAAGTGTTATCTGCTTTTGTCTCATACGGAACCTGCCCTTTTGAATTTGTGTTAAATCATCATGGCAATTAATGCATGAAACACCTTCTTCATATTTTTTAGACTTCTTATCTTTAGGTGACACTGGCTTTCTGCAACCACTACACATTGAATAAGTACCAGTTACTAACCCATGTTTAACACTGATTCTATTATCAAAAACAAAGCATTCACCGCTCCATAAGCTTTCTTTCTTCTTAATACTTTTTAAATAGTTAAGAATTCCACCTTTCAACTGAAAAACATTTTTAAAACCTTTTTTCTCTAAAAAAAAAGAAGCTTTTTCGCATCTAATTCCACCTGTACAAAACATAGCGATAGGTTTTTTCTTATCTAGTTTATTTAAATATTTTGGAAATTCTCTAAAATTAACAACATCAGGGTTAACTGATTTTTTAAAAGTACCAACCTCATATTCAAATGGTTTTCTTGAGTCTAGTACTAAAGTCTCTTTATCAGCAATAAGCTTGTTCCATTTTTTTGGATCTACATGATTATCTTTTTTATTTTTTGAAGATAAAGTAAGCCCCATTGGAACTACTTCATTTTTAATTTTAATTTTTGCTTTATGGAAAGGTTGAAATTTACTTTTAGAAGAATTTTCACTATCAAAATTTTTAAAATCTAATATCTTTTTAATCTTAGTAATTGCTACTTTTAGATCTAAAGGTTTGCCAGATATTGTTGCATTAATACCTTCGTTAGCGATAATAATAGTTCCTTTAATATTCTTCTTAACTAAAAAATCCTGAAGTAAAATTTTATTTTTCTTTAGTGTGTTAAGTTTTTTAAATTTATAAAAACCAAATATTTCAAACATTATAAAAGTCTACAAACGGTCATGCCGTCACCTAAAGGTACTATAATTTGTTCAACTCTTTTATCATGTGCAACATGGACATTAAACTCTCTGATATTTAATGTAAATTTATCAATGTTAGCTTCATCAGCAACTTCACCATGCCACAAAACATTATCAACAACAATCAATCCACCTTTATCCATAAGATTTAAAGATCTTTCGTAATATTCTTTATAATCCATTTTATCAGCATCAATAAAAACCATATCAAATTTATCATTCTTTAATTCATCTAAACTATCTAATGCAGGCTTAATCATTGTTTGAATTTTATTATCCAAATTAGCTTTTTTAAAAAAATCCATCGCAACTTTGCTGGTCTCTTCATTTTTATCAAGAGCTATAAGTTTACCATCATCAGGTAAAGCCAATGCTATAGAAAGTGCACTTAAACCAGTAAAGGTTCCAATCTCAAGTACATTTTTAATATTAGATATTTTAATAATTAAATGAAGGAAATGACATTGAGAGGTAGCTACCTGCATTCTCTTAACGTCACCAAGTGTATTATTATAATCAATTATTTCTTGCTGAATTGGGTTTAACTTTAAACTAAAATTATCTATATATTTTTGAAGGTTTTCAGTGATTTCTAGGTTTTTACCCATGGCTTTTTATCTGTTAATTCTAAAATTAATTCAACAAATTAATTAAAATTTGCTACTTAAAGAAATATTTGCACCAACACTTTTTGTATATTGATTTGTATTCTTGACATCTAACGAAAATGAAATACTACTTTTTTCAGAAAACTTTTCTCATATCCCATATTAGCTAATAGAGATATTTCATTAGTTAAATCATTATCAATGATATTAAAGTTTCTTCTTTAATATCTCGTTTATTAATTGAGGGTTAGCCTTGCCACTTGAAGCTTTCATGACTTGTCCAACAAAGAAACCAAACAGCTTTTCTTTTCCTTGTTTGTATTCAATAGCTTTTTCTCTGTTATCGTTGATTATTTTATCAATTAAAGCCTCTAATGCTTTAGGATTACTTTCTTGCTTTAAACCTTTTTCTTCAACAATTACTTGAGGATCTTTGTCTCCATCCATCATTAACTCAAATATTGTTTTAGCTATTTTTCCTGAAATTGTTCCATTCTTTATTAGATTTATTAACTTTGCTAAATTTTTAGCACTTATTGGGCTTTGAGATATTTCTAAGTTTTTATTATTTAAAACAGCAAACAACTCACCCGTAATCCAGTTAACGGCCAACTTTATATCTAGGTTCTTACCCATCTTTGCAACTACCTCTTCAAAGTATTTTGCTGTATCAATATCTGATACTAAAATTGTTGCTTCATAGGGAGACACTTTAAATTTATCAATAAATCTTTTCTTTTTTTCATCTGGTAATTCTGGAATATCTAATTTAAGTTTTTCAATAAACTCATCTGTTACCTCTAATGGTAATAAATCTGGATCTGGGAAATATCTATAATCATGAGCATCTTCTTTTGATCTCATAGATCTTGTTTCATTTTTTTTAGTGTCAAATAATCTTGTTTCTTGATCAATTGTTTTACCCTCTTCAATTAAATCAACTTGTCTATTAGCTTCATAATCAATAGCCATTTGCATAAATTTAATTGAGTTTACATTTTTAATTTCACAACGTGTTCCAAGTTTATCAGAACCTTTAATACGAACAGAAATATTAACATCTGCCCTTAAAGAACCTTCTTGCATATTTCCATCACAAGTTCCTAAATACCTCATAATAGATCTTAATTTTTTTACATAAGCGCTGACTTCATCCGGTGTTCTCATGTCTGGTTTACTAACTATTTCCATCAAGGCTACACCCGATCTATTTAAATCAACCAATGTATTTTGAGGATCCATGTCATGAATACTTTTTCCAGCATCTTGTTCTAAGTGTAGTCTTTCAATACCAATTTCTTTAGGGCCATTTTCCATATCAAGTATGACGGTACCCTCTCCTACTATTGGAAACTTAAATTGTGAAATTTGATAACCTTGAGGTAGATCTGCATAGAAATAATTTTTTCTGTCAAACACTGATCTTTTATTAATTTGTGCTTTTAAACCTATACCTGTTTTAATTGCTTGTTTTAAACAGTACTCATTAATAACTGGAAGCATTCCAGGAAAGGCAGCATCAACTAAACTAACTTGTGTATTGGGTTCAGCACCAAAAGTTGTGGATGAAGATGAAAATAATTTAGAATTAGATGTAACTTGCGCATGAACTTCAAGACCAATTACTACTTCATAAACATTGTCATATCTTTCAATTAAATATTCTGAATTATCTTTTGTCATTTATTTAATCCACCAGTCGGTAATTTTATTTTTAAATTCAATTTTTTTCTCCATGGCATAAGCAATGTTTAAAATATTTTGTTCGTCAAATGCTTTACCAATAATTTGTAAGCCTAATGGATAACCTTTACCATCTACACCAGCTGGTATAGAGATTGCAGGTAATCCAGCTAAATTAACTGGTACAGTGAATATATCGTTTAAATACATAGAAACTGGATCATTAGTTTTTTCACCAATTTTAAATGCAGCACTTGGTGTTGATGGAGTTAAGATTGCATCCACCTTTTTATAAGCTTCATCAAAATCATTTTTAATTAATTTTCTAACTTTTTGAGCCTTTAGGTAATACGCATCATAATAACCTGATGATAATACGTATGTACCAATCATTATTCTTCTTTGAACTTCTTCTCCAAAACCTTCAGATCTAGTTTTTTCGTACATATCAATTAAGTTTTCACCCTTTGATCTAAATCCATATTTAACACCATCGTACCTTGCTAGGTTTGAAGAGGCTTCTGCGGGTGCTACAATATAATACGCAGGTAAAGCATAGTTTGTATGGGGTAAGGAAATTTCAACTATTTCTGCACCACAATCTTTTACATACTCAATTCCTTTAGTCCAAAGATCCTCAATTTCTTTTGGCATTCCATCAACTCTATATTCTTTTGGAATTCCAATTTTTTTACCTTTAATATTATTGGTTAATTCTTTGCTGTATGCGTTTCTTTTAAAATCAATTGATGTTGAATCTTTTTCATCATATGTGCTGATAATTTCTTGAAGTAGAGCACAATCTTTTACATTTCTAGACATAGGTCCTGCTTGATCTAATGATGATGCAAAAGCAACAATGCCATATCTTGAACAACTACCATAAGTAGGCTTTAGACCTACTGTACCTGTAAATGAAGCAGGCTGTCTTATAGACCCACCAGTATCAGTTCCAATTGTAATAGGTGTTAAATTGGCTGCTAAAGCTGATGCTGATCCTCCTGAAGAACCACCTGGAACTAAATCTTTATCTATTGGACTTTGTACGTTTCCAAAAAAACTTGTTTCATTAGATGAACCCATTGCAAATTCATCACAATTTAATTTTCCAAGTAAAATTGCTCCTTCATTCCAAATATTTTTAGTAACGGTAGACTCGTAAGGTGGAATAAAGTTATTTAAAATTTTACTACCTGCTGTAGTTTTTACTCCATTGGTGCAAAACAAATCTTTGACAGCCATTGGTATACCAGGAAGTTTTACATCAAAGTTTGGTTTTTGGTCAAAATTTTTTGCTTTCTCTAGAGCATTAGTAAAATCTTCTGTGATATAAGCATTTAAATCTCTAGATTTCTCTCCTCTATTAATAAAAGCTTTAGTAGTTTCTTCTGATGAAATTTTTTTATCTTTAATGTTTTTAACTAAATCACTTAATGTGAGTGAGGTAATATCTGACATTATTCAACCACCCTTGGTACGACAAAAAAATCTTCATTCTCATCTGGAGAATTTTGTAAAACCTGTTCTTTAATATTTCTACTTTTAACCTCATCTGCTCTTAATTTTAATGTTGTTTCAGCAACAGAAGTTAAAGGTTCAATGTTATCAGTATTGAGTTCATTCAATTTTTCAATAAAATCAAATATAGTATTCATATCTCCAGCTAATTTTTTAGCTTTTTCATCATCAACTGAGATTCTTGATAATTTAGATATGTGCTTTATTGTTTTAAGATCAATTGTCATGTGGTAATTAAATATGTTGGCAAACTATCACTTAAGTATAAAATATACAATATGATCACAATTGAAGATTTTAAAATAAAACACCCAAATAAAGTAAGATTTATTGGTTTAGATTTAGGGTCTAAAAGAATTGGTGTCTCTATTTGTGATGAAAGACAATCTATAGCTACACCTTTTAAAACTATAAATAAAACCAATACAAATGAACTTATTGAAAAGCTCAAGATAATTATTGAAGAAAATAATATTGGAGGGATAATTGTTGGAAACCCAGTGAATATGGATGGTTCTATGGGCAGATCGGCTCAATCTGTTCATGATGTTGCATCAAACATATCTAAAAATATAGATCTACCAGTGATATTATGGGATGAGAGACTTTCAACAGTTGGTGCTTTTAATCTCACTGGTTTATTAGATGTTAATGTATCTAAAAGAGTTAAAACTATTGATCAAAATGCTGCAGCCTTTATTTTACAGGGTGCAATAGACTTTTTAAATAATTAATACTTGCCATAAGGATACTTAATAGTTATAGAGTTAATTTTAATGGCAATCAAAATAAATAAAGCTATTAAAATTTCCCAAAAACACCTCCTAGGTATTCAAGATCTATCAATTAACGATGTTAATTTTATTCTAGATGAGGCTAAAACTTTTATTAAACTTAACCAGAGTAAAAATAAAAAATTAAACGTCTTGAATGGAAAAACTCAGATTAATTTATTTTTTGAACCTTCAACAAGAACACAGAGTTCCTTTGAGCTAGCAGGAAAAAGACTTGGTGCAGATGTTATGTCCATGAACATGGCAAACTCTGCTATCAAGAAGGGTGAAACATTAATTGATACTGCAATGACTTTGAATGCTATGCATCCAGATATTATTGTAATCCGTCATCAAGATTCAGGTGCATGTAATCTTTTATCTCAAAAAGTAAACTGTGCAGTGCTTAATGCTGGTGATGGAAGTCGTGAACACCCTACTCAAGCCCTATTAGATGCACTTACAATTATAAACCGAAAGAAAAAAATAGAAGGTTTAAGAATTGCAATTTGTGGTGATATCACTCATTCTCGAGTTGCAAGATCAAATATTTATCTGCTTAATATGTTGGGTGCAGAAGTTAATATTATTGCTCCATCAAATTTAATGCCTAAAGAAATAGAAAAATTTGGTGTTAATAAATTTACTGATATGAAAAAGGGATTAAAGGATTGTGATATTGTAATGATGTTAAGACTACAAAATGAGCGAATGACTAGTTCATTTCTATCATCCAATCGAGAGTATTATGAATACTATGGTCTTACACCAGACAAACTCTCTCACGCAAAAAATGATGCTTTGATCATGCATCCAGGACCTATGAACAGAGGAATTGAAATAGATACTAAATTAGCAGATGACATTAATAGAAGTGTAATCAAAGAACAGGTAGAACTTGGTGTTGCGGTAAGAATGGCTTGTTTAAAAATATTTTGTGAATAAATGAAAAAACAATACTTTATAAATTCAAACATAATTGACCCACACAATTCTATTAACGAGAATGGTGGATTGATTATAGGTGAAAATGGTTTAATTGAAGCTATTGGTAAAAAGGTTAACCATAACAATATCCCCTCGAGAGAAAAAGTTATCGATTTAAAAGGTAAATATATATTTCCAGGTTTAGTAGATATGCGTGTTTTTGCAGGTGAGCCTGGATATGAATATAAAGAAAATTTTAGAACTTTAAGTAATGCAGCGCTTGCAGGTGGGGTTACATCAGTTGTGACAATGCCTAATACAGATCCCATTATAGATAATGTTTCAATAGTAGATTTTTTAAAAAGACGTGGAAGAGATAAATCTAAAATTAATGTTTTCCCAAGCGCTGCACTTACCAAAAATATTGAGGGTTTAAGCATGACTGAGTTTGGTTTACTTCAAAGCAGAGGAATAATTGGATTTACTGATGGAATAAAAACTATTCAAAATACCAGACTCATGTCACGAATAATGAATTCAGCAAAAGACTTAGGAACTCTTATTATGCAACATGCTGAAGATTATGATTTGTCTAAAAACGGCATGATTAACTCTGGAATTATAGCGACGAAACTTGGCTTGTCTGGAATACCTGCTGTTGCAGAAAGAATAATTATTGAAAGAGACTTAACATTATTAGAAAATATAAAGTGCAGATATCACATATCCCAAATTTCAGCTGCAAAATCAGTCGATATAATTAGAGAAAGAAAAGATAAAGTTAAATTTACAACTGGTGTTTCTATTAATAACCTTTCATTGAATGAGAATGATATTGGAGATTTTAGAACATTCCTAAAACTTTCTCCACCTCTAAGAACAGAAGAAGATAGAACGTCTCTAGTTCAAGGCTTAAAAGATGAAACGATAGATGTCATTGTATCTGATCATAAACCTGAAGATGAAGAGCAAAAAAGATTAACATTTGCACAAGCAGCTACCGGTGCATCAGGAATTGAAACTTTATTATCTCTAAGTTTGGAATTATATCATAATGGCTCAGTGAAATTAGAAACTTTAATTAAAGCTTTAACCTCAAATCCTGCAAAAATACTGAAGATTAATAAAGGTAACCTTTCAGTGAATAATGAAGCTGATTTTTGCATCGTAGATATTGATAAGCCATGGATTGTTAAAAAAGAAAAACTTGTCTCAAAATCTAAAAATACCTCAATTGAGGACAAAAAACTACAAGGTAAAGTTACAAATACATTTGTAAAAGGTGAAGAATTATTTACATTGTAATAATGGAATATTTAATTATTGCGTTGGGTTCATATTTATTGGGATCAATACCTTTTGGGTTTATACTTACAAAAATTTTTTTAAAAAAAGATATTAGAGATATAGGATCGGGGAACATTGGCGCTACTAATGCTCTTAGAACTGGAAACAAATCATTGGGGTACGCCACATTAATTTTGGATATAACTAAGGCTGTATTGCCTGTTTTGTATGTTAAGTTTAACTACCCTGATTATATCTTTATTGCATCACTAAGTGCATTTTTAGGGCATGTATTCCCTATCTGGCTTAAGTTTAAAGGTGGCAAAGGTGTTGCAACATATGTTGGGATACTATTCTCAATAAATTTAATTTTTGGCTTAATATTCATTATCAGTTGGGCTTTTATATTTTTAATTTCGAAATATTCATCTCTTTCATCCCTTCTGGCTAGCTTGATAATTCCAGTTTATTTAATAATTTTTGAAAATTATAATTCAATATTTTTTATTATAATGTTTGTGTTAATATTCTTTACTCACAGGGAAAACGTAAAACGCCTAAAAAACAAAGAAGAAAATAAGACTAAAATTTATTGATTTGACTATCAAAAACTTTTGAGTAACTTGATTATTAATGAATCTTGTCATTGTAGAAAGTCCAGCTAAAGCTAAAACTATCAATAAATATTTAGGAGATGACTATATTGTTTTAGCAAGTTATGGTCATATTAGAGACCTTCCATCAAAAAATGGCTCTGTAGATCCAGATAATAATTTTAAAATGGAATGGGAAGTTGATAGTTTTTCTAAAAAATATCTTAAAGATATTACAGATGCTGCTAAAATTTCTTCAAAAATCATATTAGCAACTGATCCAGACCGCGAGGGAGAGGCAATTGCTTGGCATGTTAAAGAATATTTAAATGAAAAAAAATTAATTAAAGACAAAAATATAGAACGAGTTGTTTTTAATGAAATTACAAAAAAAGCAGTTATTCATGGAATTGAAAACCCTCGACAAATCGAAACCCTACTCGTTGATGCTTATATGGCTAGAAGAGCATTAGATTATTTGGTTGGTTTTAACATATCACCAATTTTATGGGCAAAACTACCTGGTTCTAAATCTGCAGGTCGTGTTCAATCTGTTGCTTTAAAACTAATCACAGAGCGAGAACATGAAATAGAGCTTTTTGATCCTCAGGAATTTTGGACTTTAAGTGTTCAATTCAACGACACTCATAAAAATTCTATCCTAGCAAGTATCACTCAAATAAATGATAAAAAAATTGAGAAATTTTCTTTTAAAAGCAAAACTGAAATTGATAAAATAATTGACGAAGTAAAATCTAAAAAATTCCAAATAAATGATATCTCAAGTAAAGTTGTAAATAGAAACCCTTCAGGCCCATTCACTACTTCTACATTGCAGCAAGTTTCTTCTGGAAAACTAGGATTTGGAGCATCACGTACAATGCAAATAGCTCAAAAACTTTATCAAGGTATAGAAATAGATGGAGATACTATTGGTCTTATTACGTATATGCGAACAGATGGAACAAATCTATCAGCCGATGCTATAGATACTTTTAGGAAATATATAAAAAATGAGTTTGGTGAGAAATATGTTCCTGATATTCCAGCTAATTACTCTGGAAAAAAAGCTAAAAATGCTCAAGAAGCACATGAAGCAATTAGACCCACCGATATTATGCGTGCACCAAATACAGTTAAAAAATATCTAAGTCCAGATCAACATAAATTATATAATTTAATTTGGAGTAGAGCACTATCCTCTCAAATGAAACCTGCTCAATTTGATAGAAATACTATTACGATAACTTCTGAAGACAATGGAACAATTTGTAAAGCTAGTGGTTCTGTTATTAAATTTGATGGTTTCTTAAGGGTCATGAAAGATAGTAAAAAAGATGATGATGAGGATATTCTTCCAGAAATGAATAAAGGACCTGTTAATATAGAAGCTCTATTAGATGAGCAACATTTTACACAACCAACACCTAGGTATTCAGAGGCAAGTTTAGTTAAAAAATTAGAAGAACTAGGTATTGGAAGACCCTCAACATATGCAAGTATAATATCTGTCATATCCACTAGAGGCTATGCAGAAACAATTAATAAAAGATTTCACCCAACAGATCGTGGCAAATTAATTTCTGCTTTTCTTCAAAAGCTTTTTTCTAAATATGTTGATTATAATTTTACTGCAAACTTAGAAAATCAACTTGATGAAATCACAACTGGTAAGCAAGGATGGATAAAAGTCCTAGAGTTATTTTGGAAAGATTTTAATCAAAATGTATCTGATGTTAAGGAGAAAAGAACTAGAGAAGTTTTAGACTTATTAAACGAAAGTCTAGGTAGTTTAATTTTTGAAAGAGATAAAGATGGAAATATTAATAGACAATGCAAGTTATGTGATAGTGGATCTTTAAGTTTAAAAAATAGTTTCAGGGGTGGTGCTTTTATTGGTTGTTCGAATTATCCAGATTGTAAATTTACTAGACCTTTATCTAAGTCTAAAACAACTGCTCAATCTCAACTAACTGAACCAAAACTTATAGGGAAACATGAAAATGGTAATGACATGTATCTTAAAAATGGTAGGTTTGGCCCCTACTTACAATATGAAAAAATTGAGGAAGTGAAAAAAAAGGTTACAACTGAAAAAAAAAAAAAAAAAAAAAGAAAAAAAAAGAAAGTGGAAAAAAAAGATAATACTTTAATAAATGTGTCTATTCCTAAAGGAATAACTTTAAAAAGCATTGATCTTAATCGAGCAAAATTTTTATGTTCTCTCCCAAAAAGTTTAGGAATTAACCCTGAAAACCAGAAAGATATAATATTGAACTCAGGAAGATTTGGGCCTTACTTAAAGTGTGAAAATAAATCAGCTAAAATTGAGAACATTGAAGAGATTTTTTCTATTGGTTTAAATAGGGCAATAACTTTAATAGCTGAGGCTAAAACAGGAAGAATATCAGCATCAATAATCAAAGATCTAGGTGAACATCCTGAAGATAAAAAACCTGTTAGAGTGATGAAGGGGCAATATGGACTCTATATTAAATATAAATCATTAAATGCAACAATACCTGAAGAAAAGGACCCTCTTGAACTCAATATGGAAGAGGCTTTAATATTGATTGAGAAAAGAAGAGAATACGATAAAAGTAAAAAATCTAAAAAAAAAGGAAAAAAATGATTAAAAAAATACTAGTAATCTTTATAACAATCACACTAACATCTTGTGCTAGTATAAAAGAAAATATACCGAAACTTGAGAGACAAGCTTGTACTGATGACAAAGCAAAAACACTTTCAGATGTATTCTGTAAAAAATAAACTTATATATAAATGAATTTTGAAAAAAAAATTAAAGAATTAAATTTAGTGCTACCTGAAGCAAGAGATCCAGTAGGATCGTATGTAGCATATAAAATTATTAACAATATGCTTTTTATATCAGGGCAAATTTCAATATCGGTAAATGGAGATTTAATAAAAGGAAAAGTGGGAAGTGAATTGAAAACTGAAGATGGTTATGAAGCTGCTAAAAGATGTGGGTTAAATATAATTTCCCAAGTTAAGAAAGCTTGTAATGATGACCTATCAAAAGTGAAATCTTGTATAAAGTTAACAGGATTTGTTAATTCTACAGAAGATTTTACAGAACAACCAAAAGTAATTAATGGTGCATCGGATTTAATTGTATCTGTTTTTGGAGATGCTGGAATGCACACAAGGGCAGCAGTTAGCGTCAATAGTTTACCTTTAGGTGTTTCTGTAGAAGTTGACGCAATTTTTGAATTAAATTAACGACCAATAGCAAAATATTTAATTTTCTGCTCTTTCATTTTTATTGATGAATAAATATTTCTCATATCAAATATTCTAAAATTCTTATTTTTAACAATTTTTTTAAAGTTTATTGATTTAAAATCATTCCATTCAGTGTGTATTATTATTAAATCTGAATCTTTAATTGCAGAATTAATATTTACAGAAAAAACTACATTTTTTGTTCTTTTAAATTCATCTTTTTCACCTGTTGGATCAAAATAATTTACAGTAGCTCCTTTTTTAATCAATGAAGGTATCATTGATAAACTTGATGAATCTCTCATATCATCGGTGTTAGCTTTAAAAGTAACACCTAAAAAACATATTTTTTTATTCTTAATTTTACCTTTTAAAATATCAAAAACTCTTTTTAATAATAATGAAGATCTATTTTCATTAGATTTAATTACACTTTTTATAACAGATAAGTTTGTATTAAATTTATCTGATGTATGAATTATTGCTTTAGTATCTTTAGGAAAACATGAACCACCATAAGCAGGACCAGCTCTTAAAAAGCGACTGCCAATTCTTTTATCGAGACCCATACCAATGGAAATGTCTTCAATATTAACATCAATTTTTTCACATAAATTAGCAAGTTCATTAATAAAAGTTATTTTTGTAGCTAAAAAAGCATTAGATGCATATTTGATTAATTCAGCAGCTCTTCTTGATGTATTAACATATTTTGCCCCTTTTGATATTAGAGGTGAGTAAAGGTTTTTAAGAATTTTATTAGATCTTTTATCCTTTGTCCCAATTACAACTCTATCAGGGTAAGTAAAATCTCTTATAGCCTCACCTTCTCTTAAAAACTCAGGATTTGAAACAACTGAGAAAAGTTTTTTAGATACTTTTTCTAAAATAATTTTTTCAATATTATCACCAGTTGTAACAGGAACTGTAGACTTAGTAATTATAATTTTAAATTTAGAAATAGAAGTTCTGATTTCTTTAGCAACATTAAAGATTTGACTTAAATCTGCATCGTTACCATTTTTTTTAGAAGGTGTTCCAACACAAATAAATATAATATCTGACTTTGAAATAGAATCTTTTAAATTAGTAGAAAATTTTAATCTATTATTTTTATAATTCTTTAGAACCAATTCATCTAGACCTGGTTCATAAATTGGAATAATTCCTTTTTTTAAATCATCAACTTTTTTTTGATCACGATCTATACAAATAACATCATTTCCAAGATCAGCAAAACAAACACCACTAACTAGCCCCACATAACCTGTTCCTATCATACATAATTTCATATTTTAGCAATCTTTAAAGTTGAATTAATATAACCACTCATTGTTCCACAATCTAAATACTTTCCTGAAAAGTTATGACCTATAAATTTATCATTATCATCAATTAAAGATTGTATAGCATCTGTAATATGGATTTCTTTACCCTTACCAGGTTTAAGTTTCGACAATTTTTTAAAAATTGTCTTTGGCAATATATATCTACCAATAACAGCGTTGTTAGAAGGTGCTTGTTTAATAGAAGGTTTTTCTATTACACTTTTAATTGTAAAATTTTTATTATTAATTTTTTTTTTTATTTTATAAATTCCCCATCTTGAAACATCTTTTTTACCCACCTTCATACTAGCCATAACAGATGAATTGAATTTTTTATGAATGGCAATCATGGATTTTGAGCAGTTTTGTTTAACTATTAAATCATCAGGTAATAACATTAAAAAAAATTTATCTTTGATGAGATTTTTAGTTTTAAGAACAGCATCACCTGTACCAAGTGGTTTATCTTGAAAAACAAATTTAATCATTTTTTTATATTTTAAAATTTTTTTATACTCGCTTAATATTCGTGGGTCTTTTTTATGTTTAATCATATCCTTATAAAATTTATCGTTATAAAAATATTTTTTGATCATTATTTTTTTTTTTGAAATGATAAAAATAACCTCTTTAATTCCAGCTTCAATACATTCATCGAGTATATATTCTATCGCAGGCTTACCATTAATGGGTAAAAGCTCTTTAGCAAAAATACTTGTTAGAGGAAGTAGTCTTGTACCAAGTCCTGCTAATGGAATTATAGCTTGTTTAATCATATAAATGTTTTACTTATTAATAATATTATTACAAATGAAATTAATAAGAGAAATATCTGATTTAAATAAGGCAATTAACAAAGAAAAGGAATTTGGCTTTGTGCCAACAATGGGAGGTCTTCACAGAGGTCATGAGGCTTTAATTAAAACATCTAAAAAGAAGTGTAAAAAAACGATAGTTAGCATTTTTGTTAATCCAGCACAATTTAACAATAATGATGACTACAAAAATTATCCTAAAAATTTAAGTAAAGATCTTAAAATTCTAAAAAAATTAAATGTTGATTTAGTTTACTTACCTCCAGTAAATCAAATTTATAAAGAAAAAAATTTAGCTAAAATTATCTTGAGAAAACAACAAAAAATTTTATGTGCAAAATTTAGAAAAGGTCACTTTGAAGGTGTACTTGATGTTTTAAATCGTTTTGTAAAATTGTTATCTCCAAAAATAATGTTTATGGGTGAAAAAGATTATCAGCAATTTTTTTTAACTAAGAATTTCATAGAAAAAAGCTATCAAACTAAAGTTATTTTATGCAAAACTACTAGAAGTTCAAATAGAGTAGCTTTATCAACTAGAAATGAATTGTTAGATAAAAGTGATCTAAAAATCTGCAGTATTCTGGCTAAAGAATTATTTAGCATAAAACGTATAATAGTCAGTAATCCAAATAATGCGAAAGATTTTATAAAAATTTTAAAGAAAAAAATAATTGATAAATTTGATATCCAAATTGAGTACATGGAATGTAGAAATTTAATAAACTTAAGTACCAATCTTCACAATATGCCATTTAAACTTTTTATTGCTTATTATATAAATGGTGTAAGGTTGATAGATAACTTTTAAAGAAAATAAGCACTAACACCTAAAAAAGAAACAAAGCCTATAACATCAGTTATCGTCGTTACAAATACACTCGATGCAATTGCAGGATCAATATCCATTTTTTTTAAAGTTATTGGGACTAGAATTCCAAATAATCCAGCCACTATCATCGTAACAATCATTGACATGGATATAATCATTGACAGTAAAGAATCTTGAAACCAAATTTGAACCACAAAGGCACTAATTATAGCAAAAATAATTCCATTTAAGATTCCTATATTAAATTCTTTTAAAATGTTTTGTGAAAAATTATTTTTTGTCAAATCATTGGTTGCTAAAGTTCTAACCGTAACTGCTAATGTTTGCATACCAGCATTACCACCCATTGAGGCAACAATCGGCATTAAAAAAGCTAAAACAACCATCTGTTCTATGGTTGCACCAAATAAACTAATGACCCAGGTAGCCAGGAAAGCTGTAAAAAGATTTAATAAAAGCCAGTTAAATCTTCTTTTAGTTTTTTTTAAAACACCATCTGTGATTTCTTCATCACCTACTCCAGATAATCTAAAAGCATCTTCTTCTGCTTCTTCTTTTAATACAGTTAAAACATCATCATACATGATCATACCAACTAATTTATTAGTCTTATCAACTACAGCAGCTGAATTTAAATTATAATTCTCAAAAACATTACCAACCTCTTCTTTGTCCATATCAACAGGGATAAGTAATTGAGACTCCGACATAATAGAAAGCATTTTAGTATTTCTAGATGTAGTTAGAACTTTTGATGAAGGAACTGTTCCAATGGGTTTAAAATCTTCATCTACAATAAAAATTTCCAAAAACTCTTCTGGTAAATTCTTATTTTCACGTAAATAATCAATTGTTTGACCTACAGACCAATTGCTTGGAATAGCAGTGAATTCACGTTGCATAATTCTTGCAGCAGTATCTTCAGGATAACTTAAGCTTTCAAGTAAAGCAAAACGATCTTTAGGTGGTAATGAGCTTAAAATATCATTTTTATCTTTCTCATCTACATTTTCTAAGATAGCAATCGCATCATCTGACTCGAGATTTTTTAAAAGTTTAACAATTGAATCTGATGAAAGATAAGCAATAATTTCAGATTGAACTGATTCGTTAAGCTCAATAAAAACTTCAGGATCTATATTGAAATTATTAAGTTTTATTAAACTTTCTCTATCATTTTGACTTAGATGTTCAATGATATCAGCTGCATCAGCTGGGTGCATTTCATTAAATGAATTTGTAATAAATAAAGCATCGTTATTAGCAATTTTACTTATAACAACTTTTAAATATTCTTTATTAAACTCAAAATTAACTTTTTTATCTTTTATTTTTTTTATTAAAGACATAAATTTACCTATAAATCAATTTTGCACTAATAGAGCATAATAAGAATAATACAATTTATAAATGAATATAGAGATTAAAAAGTCAATAAAACCAGTAAAATATGATATTGCTATAAAGCTACTCGAAGAGAGATTGCTGGACATAAGTAGCAATAAAAAAAGTGATTTAATTTGGATCCTTGAACATGAGGAAGTTTATACAGCTGGTAGTAGTTATAAAGAAAATGAGATTTTAGATAAAAATATCAAATTAATTAAAACAAACCGTGGTGGTAAAATTACTTATCATGGTCCTGGACAGTTAATTTGTTATTTTGTTATAGATTTAAAACAAAGACAAAAGAACATTAGAAAATTTATAACCATAATTGAGAAAACAATTATTGAAAGCTTGTCTGAATTTAATATCAAATCTTTTGGTGATCCAAAAAATATTGGTATTTGGGTTAATGATAAAACTAAGATTAAGAAGATTGCTGCAATTGGTGTTAGAGTTAGTAAATGGACTGCATACCATGGTTTTGCTATAAATATTAATAATGATTTGTCAAAATATCAAAGTATTATTCCCTGTGGTATTTCAGACAAAGGAGTGACGAGTCTAAAAAATATTAATAATCAAAACTATAATAAGTTGGGTGATGTAATTATTGATAATTTTACTAAGAACTTGGAAATCTAAGTCTCTTTGTTTTTAAAAGTTTTTTGAAGTAATCTGGCAAGAGTGCTGTGTAAGTATATTTTTTATCCTTAATCATAAATTTAATTTGATAAGAATGAAGCATTAAATTTTTATTAATAGCTTTATCGGTATTACTAAATTTATATTTTTGGTCCCCATAAATTGGAGACCCAACTGCATATAGTTGTTTTCTAAGTTGGTGTTTTCTTCCAGTTATTGGTTTCATTTCAACTAAACTACAGATAGAATTTTTGTCTAGAACTTTATATGTAGTTCTAGCTTTTTCTACTATTTCTTTATCATTGTCATATCTCGTAAGATCATCATTCCATTCCCCAACATCTTTTTGTAATTCACCGTGACATATGGCTAAATATGTTTTATGAACTTTTCTCAATCTAAATAATGATGTTAATAATTGAGCAGCTTCTCTATGTTTAGCCATAATAAAAACACCTGATGTATCTTTATCAAGTCGGTGAACTGAAAAGGGTTTTGTATCTTGAAAAATATCGCTACGTGCAAAAATATCTACAAGATTTTTTTTAGATTTAGTTCCGCCTTGAACTGAAATACCAGAGCTTTTATTCAATACAATAAAGTCATCATTGTTATCAATTATTAGATCTTCGTTCTCCTTAATAACTTCTTCAGATGGTACAAATTTAATTGTTTTTTGAACAATTGTTTCTTTAAAATCAAAATTAAATAGATCAATAATATCTCCTGTTTTAACTTTGTGAGAACTTTTAACTTTTTTGTTATTGATCTTAACTTTTCCACTTTTCAAACTTTTTTCAATTAAGCCTTGTGGGTAATTACCAAGAATATTCCGTATCCATCTATCAATACGCATATCGTTAAACGTTGTATCAACGTTAAATGACTTTTTCATGATGATATAATTTTATATAAAAAATTAAGCAGTAGCTAATTTTTTCTCTTCTTTTTGATCTTTAGCAGGTTCTTTTTTCTTTCTATCAACTCTTTTTGCTTCAACATCTCTATCTACGAATTCAATTACAGCCATTGGTGCATTGTCACCATATCTAAAGCCAGCCTTGATAATCCTAGTATACCCACCATTTCTTTTTTCATACCTTTTAGAAAGGGTTTTTGTAACCTTACGAGCTGATGTGATATCCTGTAATTTAGTCATCAACATTTTTGTTGTTAATAAAGTTTCTTTCTTACCTAGGGTAATTATCTTATCTGCTTGAGGTTTTAGGAATTTAGCTTTTGGAAGTGTAGTAGTGATCTGCTCATATTTAATCAAAGAATTTAACATATTTTTTAATAATGCTTTTCTATGTTCAGAAGTTCTATTTAACTTCTTATTAGCCATACCGTGTCTCATTAGATTTGCTCCTCTAACTTCTTAGACATTTCAGCTATATTATCAGGTGGCCAATTTGGTATCTCCATTCCCAGGTATAAAGACATGGAAGTGAGAACTTCTTTAATTTCATTTAATGATTTTCTTCCAAAATTAGGAGTTCTGAGCATTTCACCCTCAGATTTTTGGACAAGATCACCAATGTATATAATATTATCATTCTTTAAACAGTTCATAGATCTAACTGAAAGCTCTAATTCATCTACTTTTCGCAATAAATTTTTATTAAATTCAGGTTCTGATGAAACTTCTTTAACTGGAGCTTCTACTGGTTCGTCAAAATTAACAAACATATTTAACTGATCTTGAAAAATTCTTGCTGAATAAGCAACCGCATCTTCTGCAGAAATAGATCCATTTGTTTCAACATCCATAGTTAATTTATCATAATCCAAAGCCTTACCTTCTCTTGCAGTGCTTATAGAATAAGAAACTTTCTTAACAGGGCTATATAATGAATCAATTGCTATTAAACCAAGTGGTGGTTCTTCTGGCTTATTCATTACAGCTGGCACATAACCTTTACCTGTTCCAACATTCATCTCCATATGAAAGTGTGTATTTTCATCTAAATTACAAATAACTAAATCTGGATTTAAGATTTCAATATCAGAAATTTGTTCGATATCAGAAGCTTTAATTTCACCAGGTCCCTTAGCATCTAAAATAAGTTTCTTAGTACTTTCGGAAGAGCTTTTTAAAGCTAATGATTTAACATTCAAAACAATGTCTGTTACATCTTCTCTTACACCTTTGATTGATGTGAACTCATGTAATACACCATCAATTTGGATAGAAGTAACCGCAGCACCTCTTATAGATGAAAGTAAAATTCTTCTTAAAGAATTACCCAAAGTTAAACCATAACCTTTTTCTAATGGCTCAGCTACAATTTTTGCATGAGATTTATCATCACTAATTTTAACATCTAGTTGAGCTGGTTTAATTAATGCTTTCCAATTTTTAGCATTTACATTTAAACTTTCCATTTATTAAACTCTCCTTTTTTTTGGTGGTCTTACACCGTTATGTGGCATTGGCGTTGTATCTTTTATCGAAAGAATTTTAAATCCTCTCGCTTGTAAAGCTCTTAAAGCTGTTTCTCTACCTGAACCTGGTCCCTTAACCTCAACAGATAATGTTTTCATACCAAACTCTAATGCTTTAGATGCAGCTGAGTCAGCAGCAATTTGGGCAGCATAAGGAGTAGATTTTCTGGAACCTTTAAAACCTTTTTGACCAGCAGACGCCCAAGAAATAACATTTCCATTAGTATCAGCAATTGAAATTATTGTATTATTAAAAGTTGATTGTACATAAGCAATTCCATTAAGAATATTTTTTTTAATTTTCTTTTTTTTTGAATAAGAACTTTTTTTTGATTTTTTCTCTACTTTTTTCTCTACTTTTTTTTCTACTGGAGAATCTGTGTTTTCTGCTTTATCAATTTTAGCCATAAATTAATTATTTTTTAAGTGGTGTTAATTTTTTACCAGCAATTGCAATAGCCTTGCCTTTTCTTGTTCTTGCATTACATCTTGTTCTTTGTCCTCTAACTGGAAGTTTTTTTCTATGCCTAGATCCTCTGTAACAAGCAAGGTCGATTAATCTTTTTATAGTTAAAGAGTAATCTCTTCTAAGGTCACCTTCCACTTTAAAATTTGCATCAATATATTCTCTAATTTTCAGAATATCTGCGTCAGTCAATTCATTAATTCTTTTTGCAGTAGGAATTTCTAATGATGTGCAAATCTGATTTGAAAATTTTTCACCAATACCATAGATGTACGTTAATCCAATGTGGACAAGTTTGTTTTGTGGAATGTTTACACCTGATATACGAGCCATAATTCTGAGAATAAATTTAGCCTTTTATATAAGAAGATTTTCTAAAGTCAACGTCTTAAACTCGAAGAACATCGTTGATTTTGTTGGTTATTTGCTCAATTTCTGCTGCACCATCAATTTCGCTAAAATTAGCATTTTTTGAGTAGAAATCTAACACTGGCTTCGTAACAGTCATATATGTGTCATATCTTGCAACAACAATATCTAAATTATCATCTTTTCTTTTTTTAAGGAACTCTTTGCCGCATGGGTGTAGTTCGATTTGTTGTTTGTTAAAATACTCATTCATAGTCATATGACATTTTTCACAAGTAACTCTACCCATGATACGTTTTTCAACAATATCTCTTGTAACATTCAAAAATATTATATGTCCGATAGTTTGATTGAATTCACTTAAAATTAACTCTAAATTTTTAGCTTGTTCTACATTTCTTGGGTAACCATCAAAAATAATTCTATCTCTAAATTTTAAATTCGTAATTGATTGTCTTAGCAGTGTATTAACAGTTTCATCTGAAGCAAATTTGCCATTTGATATTAATTTTTCAATTTCTCTACCAAGAGGTGTTTTTAAACTAACCTCATCTCGTAAAAGATTACCAGTTGATAGTTGAAAATAATTATGTTTCTTAACAATAAATTGAGCTTGTGTCCCCTTTCCAGCTCCAGGAGGACCAAATAAAATTATATTCACAAAATTATTTACCGAATTTAGTTTTTTTGATTAATTGTTCATATTGTGAGCTCATTAATCTCGTTTGTATTTGAGTTACAGTATCAATTGCAACAACAACAACGATTAAAATTGAAGTGCCACCTAAGTAGAAAGGTATTGGATAATTTGCAATTAAAAACTCTGGCATCAAACAAACAAGAGTTAAATAAAGAGCACCAATTGTTGTAAGTTTAGTAACAATTTTTTCTATGTATAGAGCTGTGTTCTCACCTGGTCTAATTCCTGGTACAAAGCCACCATATTTTCTTAAATTATCAGCAGTCTCTGTTGGGTTAAAAGTGATTGATGTATAAAAAAAAGTAAAGAATATTATTCCAGATGCATAAAGTAACATATAAAGCGGTTGTCCTTGCGTGAAGTATGAGCTTATATTTAAGAAAGCATCATTGTCTGAAAAACTAAAATTAGAAAAAGTTACGGGCAAAAGCAATAAAGCTGATGCAAAAATTGCAGGTATAACACCTGCTTGGTTAATCTTTAGCGGTAAATGTGAAGACTCACCACCATACATTTTATTTCCCATTTGTCTTTTAGGGTAATTAATTAAAATTTTTCTTAAAGCTCTTTCCATAAAAACAATGAACATGATTGTTGCAACTAATAATACAAAAATTCCAATAATCATAACTGTTGATACTGCACCAGTTCTCCCCAATTCAAAGGTAGTAACTAAAGCTCTTGGAATTTCAGCTACAATTCCAGCAAAAATGATTAAAGAGATACCATTACCAATACCTCTTTGTGTTATTTGCTCACCAAGCCACATTAGAAACATTGTTCCGGCAACAATAGTTGAAACTGCTGTTATTGTAAAAAATAACCCTGGGTTAATAACTAAATTTGCTGAAGACTGTAACCCGATTGTTAAACCATAACCCTGAATAGTAGCCAGTAAAACTGTTCCATACCTTGTTATTTGTGTAATTTTAGCTCTTCCAGTTTCTCCTTGGGCTTTTAAGTTTTTAAAATAGTCAGACACACCTGTTAATAACTGAACAATAATAGATGATGAAATATAAGGCATTATTCCCAAAGCAAAAATTGCCATTCTACTGACAGCCCCACCTGAAAAAACATTAAACATTCCAAGTAATCCTTTTTGATTACCACTCATCATTGTTTGTAATTGTTCAGGATCAATACCTGGTATAGGCACAAAAGTGCCAAATCTATAAATTGCTAGAATGAATATGGTGAAAAGTATTCTATTTTTAAGATCATTAGTTTGAGAAGATGAACTCATAATATCTTAATTATTTTTTTAACTGTATTGTACCGCCAGCTTTCTCTAATTTTACTACAGCAGATTTTGATATTAGGTCAGCTTCAATATTAACTTTATCTTTAATATCACCTGTACCAAGTATTTTTAATTTTTGAGAGTTTTTATTGATCAATTTCAATTTTATAAGCAAAGCTATGTTTATTATATCGCTTGAATTAATAGTTTTTTCATCAATATAAGATTGAATTTTTTCCAGGTTCATTATTGCTATAATAGCTTGATACCTCTTAATTGCATTAAACCCTCTCTTAGGTAATCTCCTATATAAAGGCATTTGACCACCTTCAAAAGCTTTAATAGCAACTCCTGACCTCGATTTTTGACCTTTAACACCTCTACCAGAAGTTTTACCTTTTCCTGATCCAATTCCTCGACCAACTCTCATTTTCTTTTTATATAAAACTTTTCCAGTAGTGTTTAATGTGCTCATTATCCTCTTTTTTCAATTACGTCAGAAATTTTTTTATTTCTAATTGTTGCTATATACTTTGGTGAATTTTGCTTTGAAAGAGCCTTCATTGTAGCTCTTATCATATTGTGAGGGTTGGATGTACCCATTGATTTTGCAACTATATCTTTAATTCCTAAAACTTCACAAACTGCTCTAACAGGACCGCCGGCAATAATACCAGTACCTTTTGGAGCAGATCTTAAAATAATTTTACCAGCACCATCTTTTCCATAAACATCATGATGAATAGTTCTTCCCTCTCTTAGGGGAATGTGGATTAAAACTCTTCTTGCAGTTTCATTTGCTTTTTTGATAGCATCAGGTACTTGCTTAGCTTTTGCGTGAGCTACACCAATTTTACCAGCTTGATTTCCTACAACAACTAATGCTGAAAAACCAAATCTACGTCCACCTTTTACAACTTTAGTAATTCTATTAATGTGAACTAGTTTTTCTAAAATACCATCATCATTTTTTTTCTTAAAATCCATAATTAAAATTCCATTCCATTTTTACGTAATGTTTCAGCAAATGCCTTAACTCTACCATGATATTTATAAACTCCTCTATCAAAATAGATTTTTGTTATTTTTTTCTCAACAGCTTTTTTTGCTAGCTTTTCAGCAACAATTTTAGAAATTTCTGTTTTGTTAATTTTATCCATTGTTTTAATTTCTTTTTCAATTGAAGATGAAGAAATAAGTGTAATATTTTTAACATCATCAATTATCTGAGCAGATATGTTTTTTGAAGATCTTGAAATACTTAACCTAAACCTATTTGGAGAGGAAACTTTTTTAACCTTGTTGGTTACTCTAAATTTTTTTCTATCAATAGCTCGTAATTTCATTATTTTTTCTTTCCTTCTTTTCTTAATATATGCTGACCTTTTTCTCTTATACCTTTGCCTTTATACGGCTCAGGTTTTCTAAAAGATTTAATTTTTGAACACACCATTCCAACTTGCTGTTTATCAGATCCAGTTACTTTAACCGTAGTTTGTTTTTCAACAACAATTTTAATACCTTCTGGTATATCAAAATTTATATCATGACTATAACCAAGCTGTAAATTTAACTGCTTATCCTTTAGTGCAGCTCTGTATCCAACACCAACTAGTTCAAGTATTTTTTCATAACCAGCGCTAGAACCAATCACAGCATTATTAATTAAGCTTCTATTCATACCCCATAATCTTTTTGAATTTTTATCTATTTTTTTCGGTTTAATTGATATCTCTTTTCCTTCAGTAATATCAACATTAAACATATCTATATCAACAGTAAGTGATCTCTTTCCTAATGGTCCTTCAATATTAAGGATGTTTCCAGATAAAACAGCTTTAACTTTATCAGGGATTGAAATACTTATTTTACCAATTTTCGACATTAAAATACCTTACAGATTATTTCGCCGCCAACTTTTTGTTTCCTAGCATCAACATCAGTCATTACACCTTTTGGTGTGGAAACTATTGCAACACCTAACCCACCATTAATTTTTGGCAAACTATCAGCACTTGAAAAAATTCTTCTTCCTGGCTTTGATACTCTTTCAAAAGTACTGATGACTGGGTTACCTGAATAATATTTTAGATCAATAGATAAAACTGGTTTTTTATCTTCTGTATCAATTTTATACTCTTTGATAAATCCTTCATTCTTTAAAATGTCAGCAATTTTAACTTTAAAATTAGAAGATGGCAGTGCAACTTTTTTATGATTTCTCACTAGTGCGTTTTTTATTCTTGCTATCATATCCCCTATTGGGTCACTTAAACTCATATGTTCCTTTCTACCAGCTCGACTTCGTCATACCTGGAATTAATCCATGTAATCCTAAGTCTCTTAAAGCTATTCTTGATATTTTTAATTTTCTGTAAACACCATGTGGTCTTCCAGTAATTTGACACCTGTTCATAACTCTATTTTTTGCAGAGTTTCTAGGTAAATTTGATAATTTTTGCTGTGCTTTAAATCTTTCTTCTAGTGAAATTTTCTTATCCATAATAATTTTTTTCAAAGCTAATCTTTTCTTAAAAAGTCTATCTGAAAGTTTAATTCTTTTATCATTTTTTTGAACTGCGCTTACTTTAGCCATTTTTAGTTATCTCCTTTTTTAATAAATGGAAAATTTAATTTCTCTAAAAGTGCAAAACTATGGTCTTTATTCATAGCAGCTATTACAACCACTACATCAAGACCTCTAATTTTATCAATTCTATCAAAATTAACTTCAGGAAAAATAATATGTTCTTTAATCCCAAAAGTATAATTACCAAATTTATCAAAACCTTTAGGCGATAAACCTCTAAAATCTTTAATTCTAGGTAATGCAATATTAACTAGTCTATCGATGAATTCATACATTTTGTTACCTCTCAAAGTAACTTTTAAACCTGCATTAGTACCTTTTCTTGTTTTAAAATTGGCAACAGATTTTTTGAATTTTGTAACTGTAGGTTTTTGTCCAGTAATTTTTGCCAAATCTTCTTCTGTAGATTTCATTATTTTTGCATCAGCACCATCAAGCCCTAAACCCATATTAATGACAACTTTTAAGACTTTTGGACCCTGAAAAGTGTTTTTAAATCCTAACTGTTCTTTAAGAGCAGGCTGAATTTCTTTATAATAGCTTTCTTTTAATCTTGGTATCATTATTTTTTTGCCTCAGTTTTTTTTATTTTTTTTGTATCCATAAGAGCAAGATTTGAAATATGAATAAAGCTTTCTTTAGAAATAATTCCACCTTTTTTCTCTTTTGTAGTCTTTACATGCTTTTTCACAATATTAATTCCTTGTACTTTTGCTCTATTGTTGGGTCTGTCTATCTCAATAACTTCACCTTCTTTTTTTTTATCTCTTCCAGTTAATATTTTTACCTTAGAACCTTTTTTAATCATTTTATAATACCTCAGGAGCCAATGAAATTATTTTCATTTGACCTCTATTTCTTAATTCTCTTGTAACTGGGCCAAAAATTCTGGTTCCAACTGGTTCACCTTTATCATCAACTAAAACTGCAGCATTATTATCAAATTTAACTTTTGATCCATCTTCTCTGTGAATTCCATATTTAACACGAACTACAACAGCTTTATGAACTGAACCTTTTTTAACTTTTCCTTTAGGTATAGCCTCTTTTACAGCAACAACAATTGTATCACCAATACTAGCATATCTACGTTTTGACCCACCTAAAACCTTAATGCATTCAATTCTTTTTGCTCCAGTGTTATCTGCAACTAACATTTCAGTTTGTACTTGTATCATTTAGAACCATCCATTACTTGAAATTTTTTATTTTTAGAAAAAGGTTTACACTCAATTATTGAAACAGTATCTCCAGTTTTAAATTTATTGTTTTCATCATGAGCATTGTATTTCTTTTTAACTTTAACAACTTTTTTTAATACAGGATGAGAGTATTTTCTCTCAACTGCTACGGTAATAGTTTTATTAGGTTTGTCACTAGTAACTACCCCTGTTAATATTTTTTTAGGCATTTAATTTTCCTTTTAGTATAGTTTTTAGTCTTGCTATAGTTTTTTTTGTCTGTCCAATTTTCGATGGATCTTTAATTTCTGAATTTATTCTTTGAAACCTAAAATTAAACAAATCTTTTTTTAATTTATCTATATTTTTAATTACTTCATCTTTAGATAGTTTTTTAATTTCTTGTATTTTCATATTATGCAAATCTTTTTATAAACTTAGTCTTGATTGGTAATTTAGCCGATGCTTTATATAGAGCTTCTTTTGCAATTGCCTCTGAAACTCCATCAATTTCAAATAAGATTCTACCTGGTTTAACTCTACATGCCCAATACTCAGGAGCACCTTTACCTTTACCCATTCGTACTTCAACAGGTTTTTTAGAAACTGGAATATTAGGAAAAATCCTAGTCCACACACGACCTTGTCTTTTCATATGTCTAGTTAAAGCAACTCTTGCTGCTTCAATCTGTTTTCCAATAATTCTCTCTGGAGCCATTGCTTTTAAGGCAAATGAACCATAGTTAATTTTAGCTGCACGAGTAGCAGAACCATGAATTCTACCCTTATGTGCTTTTCTAAATTTTGTTCTAACAGGTTGTAACATAATTATATTTTAGCCTCTTTGGGGATTATTTTGTTTGTTTCTTGATTAAATTCTCTTGCAAATACTTCACCTTTATAAATCCAAACTTTAATCCCAATAATTCCAAAAGTTGTTAAAGCTTCAGCTTCATCATAATCAATATCTGCTCTTAATGTGTGAGAAGGAATACTACCTTCTCTTAGCCACTCAGTTCTTGCTATCTCATTTCCACCAAGTCTTCCACTTATAGATACTTTAATGCCTCTTGCACCTAATCTCATACATGATTGCATGGCTCTCTTCATTGCTCTTCTGTATGATATTCTTTTTACAAGTTGTTGAGCAATGTTTTCAGCTACTAAATATGCATTCGTTTCTGGCTTTTTCACTTCTTTAATATTCAAAGTTACATCGTTGCTAGTAAATTTAGATAAATTGTTTTTAATTTTATCAATGTCACTCCCTTTTTTACCAATAACAAAACCTGGTCTAGATGTGTATATTGTAACAAAACATTTATTTGAAGTTCTCTCTATCATAACTTTTGATACTCCAGAATTAACTACATTTTTTTTGATGTACGCTCTAATTTTGAAATCTTCAATCAAATAATTTCCAAAATCTTTCTTTTTTGCATACCAAACAGAGTCCCAACCTCTATTCACTCCAAGCCTAAAACCTATTGGATTAACTTTTTGTCCCATGACTCTCCATTTGTTTTACTTCTGATAATATAATTGTAATTGTTGAATATGGTTTTAAAATTGGTGCTGCTCTACCTTTAGCTCTAGGTCTAAATCTTTTCATAATAACTTTTTTTCCACAATAAGCTTCTTTAACCATAAGACTATCTATATTGTATTGGTTATTATTTTCAGCATTGGCAACCGCTGATGAAATAGTTTTTCTAATTTCTTTGGTAATTCTTTTTGCAGAGAATTGCAGATCTCTAATAGCAACATCTACTTTTTTTCCAACAATTGCCTTAAGAATTGGATTAAGTTTTCTAACACTAGATCTAATATTATTATTTACTGATCTAACAGTGTCTACCTTTACTCTATTAATTTTCTTTTTTTTATTCATAATTATTTCTTACCTGCTGTTGCGGGTTTAGCTTTTTTATCTGCAGGTGTGTGACCAAAAAAAGTTCTGGTTGGTGAAAACTCACCAAGTTTATGACCCACCATATCCTCAGATATAGTAACTGGTATAAATTTCTTTCCGTTATAAATCAAAAAGCTAACACCAATAAATTCTGGAATTATAGTTGATTTTCTTGACCAAGTTTTAATTGGCATTTTTTTAGGATCTAGTTTTTGTTTTTCTACTTTCTTAATTAAGCTCTCTTCAACAAAAGGTCCTTTCCATACTGATCTAGCCATTATTTTTTAGTATCCTTTCTTTTGTTTCTTCTTCTAACAATAAATTTATCTGTTCTTGCATTTGTTCTAGTTTTTAATCCTTTTGCTCCTTGGCCAGTTGGTGATACCGGATGTCTTCCACCAGCACTCTTACCTTCACCACCACCATGCGGGTGATCAACTGGGTTCATCACAACTCCTCTAGTATGAGGTCTTCTACCTAACCATCTTGATCTTCCAGCTTTACCAATTTTAATATTTTTTTGATCCGGATTCGACAAAACACCTATGGTTGCCATACATCTTGAATCTATTTTTCTAACTTCTCCAGAGGTCATTTTAACTAATGAGTAGTTGCCATCTAAACCACTTATAGTAACAGATGTTCCTGCTGATCTAGCTATTTTTCCTCCACCACCTGGTTGCAATTCAACATTATGAACGTTTACACCCACCGGAATATCTCTTAAAGGCATACAATTTCCAACTTTAATCTCTTTAGCAGATCCGTTTTCTATAACATCACCAACGTTAATTTTCTGAGGCGCTAAATAGTAAAAATGTGTTCCATCTTTAAACTTAATTAACATAATATAACATGATCTATTTGGATCGTATTCAATACGTTCAACAGTGCCAGGTACATCAAATTTTTTTCTGTAAAAATCTACAAGTCTATACATTTTTTTATGTCCACCACCTGACATGTTTCTAGAAGTGATGTGACCATTGTTGTTTCTTCCACGCATTGAATTTTTAGGCTCAACAAGCATTTTAAAAGGTTTACCCTTCCATAAACCAGTTCTATCAACAAGAACTGTTCCTCTAGTAGATTTTGTATATGGTTTAAATGTTTTTAATGCCATTGTTTAAATTCCTGTTGTTAGATCGATACTTTGACCTTTTTTTAGAGTTATAATTGCTTTTTTATATCCTTGAACATTTACTTTTTTACCTCTTTTAACAACTTTTCGGTTTTGTTTATTAATAATATTAATTTTAATAACATTAACTTTAAAAATTTTTTCAATATTTTTTTTTAAATTAGTTTTATTAGCCTCTCTTGGTACCTTAAATACAATCTTGTTTTGTTCAGAAAGATTTGTAGTCTTTTCAGTAACCATAGGTGATAAAATTTTATCGTATAAATGTATTTTATCCATTTTAAGAATATCTCTTTTCTAATTCTTTTATTGAGCTTTCAGTAAATACAACTTTTTTAAATTTGATAATATCGAAAGCACTAAAGTGGTTAATGTCAGTAACTTTAACATTTGGAATGTTTCTCATTGATTTTTCAACTTTATTTTTTGAAGTCTTATCTAGAATTATTAACGAATGAGTTAATTCAAATTTTTTGATAATTGAGTGCATCTCTTTAGTTTTTTTAATTTCAGTGCCAAAATCACTAAAAATTAATAAATTATTAAGTTTATTCTTTTCAGTAATTAGTGATGCTATACTTAATTTTTTCTCACTCTTATTAAGTTTTCTTTTTTTGTAAGCAAGTTCACCTTTGGGACCATGTGCAACACCACCACCAACAAATATAGGTGCTTTTCTACTGGCATGACGTGCTCCACCAGTTCCTTTTTGAGCATAAATCTTAGAAGTAGATCCAGCAATTTCATTCTGTTGTTTTGTTTTAGCGTGTCTACCTTTGTAGTTAGCATTAGTTTTGTATAAAACGTTATCTACTAATTTCTTATTTATTTTTGCTGAAAAAATTTTATCTAAAACTTCAATAGAGTCTTTTTTTCCATCTAAATTTGTTTTATCTATTTTCATTATCTTTTCTTTTTATCTGGTGTTTTTTTAGCCTCTTCAGCAGCAGCAATTTTTTCTTTAATAGTCATTTTATTAATAACTTTAACTGATTGTTTAACTAGTATTTCTGAATTTTTAGAACCAGGAATTGAACCCTTTACATATAACAATTCATTTTCTAAATCTGTTTTAATAATTTCTAAGTTTTGCATAGTTCTAACTCTGTCACCCATATGACCAGCCATTTTTTTTCCTTTAAAGACTTTACCAGGATCTTGCCTTTGGCCTGTTGAACCATGTGATCTGTGAGAAACTGATACACCGTGAGTGGCTCTTAAACCACCAAAATTATGTCTTTTCATTGCACCAGCAAAACCTTTACCAATGGTTTTAGAAGTCGTATCTACAAACTTAACTTCGTTAAATATTTCTAATCCAAATTCATTACCTTCTTTATATTCTTCAGTGCTTTTAACTCTAAATTCTTTTAATAGCTTCTTGGCTTCTGTATTCTTTTTGGCATACAAGCCTTTCATAGCTTTTGTCAATTTTGAGCTTTTAATATTACCAAAACCTAATTGTATCGCTTTGTATCCACGTTTATCTTCTTCGATTACACTAATAACTCTAGCTTTTTCCATTTTAATCACAGTAACAGGAACTAAACGGCCAGTTTTATAAAACTCTCTAGTCATACCAATTTTTTTCCCAACTAAAGCTATTTCAGTCATAATTAAATTTTTATCTCCACATCAACTCCAGATGCTAAATCTAGCTTCATTAAAGCTTCTACAGTTTGAGGTGTAGGTTCAATGATATCAATTAATCTTTTGTGAGTTCTTGTTTCAAATTGTTCTCTACTTTTTTTATCAATATGAGGACCTTTTAGAACTGTATATTTTTCAATTTTAGTTGGTAATGGTATTGGACCTTTAACTGTAGCACCTGTTCTCTTAACAGTATTAACAATCTCTTCAGTAGATGCATCTAAAATCTTGTTATCGTAAGCTCTTAATTTAATTCTAATGTTTTGTTTTTCCATAATAATTATCCAGCAATCTTTTTAGTTACTTCATCCTGTACGTTTTGTGGGACTTTAGAATAATGATCAAAGAACATTGAGTATTGAGCTCTTCCTTGAGACATTGATCTTAAACTGTTTATATATCCAAACATATTAGCTAAAGGGACCATTGCGGTAATAACAGTTGCATTTCCTCTACTCTCTTGTTCACTAATTTGGCCTCTTCTACTATTTAAGTCACCAATAACATCTCCCATATAATCTTCAGGAGTTACCACTTCAACTCTCATTACTGGCTCTAATAATTTTAATCCACCTCTGGTGCAAGCTTCTTTAAAGCAAGCCCTACCTGCTAGCTCAAACGCAAGAACACTAGAGTCAACATCGTGGTGTAATCCGTCTAAAATTGTAACTTTATAATCAATTAATGGAAATCCAGCTAAGATTCCACCATCAGATATTGTTTCAATACCCTTCTCAACTCCTGGAATGAATTCTTTTGGAATTGAACCACCTTTAATTTTACTATCAACTTCTCGACCTTTACCAGGTTCTTGGGGTTCTACTAAAAGTTTAACTTTTGCGAATTGTCCTGCACCACCACTTTGTTTTTTGTGAGTGTATTCAAACTCAGAAGCACTTTGAATAGTCTCACGATAGGCAACCTGTGGCGCACCAATATTTGCTTCAACATTGAATTCTCTTTTCATTCGGTCAACAATAATATCAAGGTGTAATTCACCCATACCTTTTATGATTGTTTGTCCCGATTCTTCATCTGAAGTTACTCTAAATGAAGGATCTTCTTTTGCTAATCTAGCTAAAGCTTCACCCATTTTTTCTTGGTCAGCTTTTGTTTTAGGTTCTACAGCAATTTCAATTACTGGCTCTGGAAATTCCATTGGCTCTAATAAAACTGGGTTCGCTTCATCACATAGTGTGTGTCCAGTAATTGTATATTTAAGTCCAGCTAAAGCAACAATGTCTCCAGCATTCGCTTCTTTAATATCTTCTCTAGAGTTTGCATGCATCAAAAGCATTCTGCCTACTCTTTCTTCTTTTTCTTTAGAAGTGTTATAAATTCCTGTTCCAGTTTTAATTGTTCCAGAGTAAATTCTGATAAAAGTTAGTGAACCAACAAATGGGTCGTTAGCTACTTTAAATGCTAAAGCAGAAAAACCAGCCCCATCATCAAACTTCATTTCTTTAATATCTTCAGTTCCAGGAATAGTTCCATTAATAGAACCAATATCAATTGGGCTTGGAAGATAGTTAATAACAGCATCGAGTAAAGGTTGAACACCTTTATTTTTAAAAGCTGATCCAGTAGTTATAGGTACAAAACTAAAATTTAGTGTTCCTTTTCTTATACACTTAACTAAATCTTCTTCTTTAATTTCATCACCATTTAAATAACTTTCCATTAATTTCTCATCTTGTTCAACTGCTGTTTCAACAAGTTCAGTTCTGTATTTTTGAGTAATTTCTTTTAAATCATCAGGAATTTCTTTGTATTCCCACTCAGCACCTAAAGCTTCATTTTTCCAAACTTGTGCTTTCATCTTAACTAGGTCAACTACACCAACTAAATCTGCTTCCATACCAATTGGAACTTGTATAACTAGAGGTTTGCAGCCAAGTCTATCTCTGATCATATCTACACATCTGTAAAAGTCTGCGCCAGTTCTATCTAATTTATTTACAAAGCAAATTCTAGGAACTTTATATTTATCTGCTTGTCTCCATACTGTTTCTGATTGAGGCTCAACACCAGCAACACCATCAAAAACACATACAGCGCCATCTAATACTTTTAGTGATCTTTCAACTTCAATGGTAAAATCTACGTGACCAGGTGTATCAATAATATTAATTCTATGATCATTCCAAAAACAAGTAGTTGCCGCTGAGGTAATTGTAATTCCTCTTTCTTGTTCTTGCTCCATCCAATCCATTGTTGCAGCACCATCATGAACTTCACCAATTTTGTGACTTTTTCCAGTATAGTATAAAATTCTTTCAGTAGTAGTGGTTTTACCAGCATCAATATGAGCCATAATTCCGATATTTCTATACGTATCTAATGTGTTTGTTCTAGCCATAATTTTTTACCACCTAAAATGAGCAAAAGCTTTATTAGACTCTGCCATTTTATGTACGTCTTCTCTTTTTTTAACTGCTGATCCTTTTTTTTCATAAGCATCATACAATTCATTAAAAATTTTATCAGACATGTGTTTGTCTTTTCTTTTTCTTGAAGCATCAACTAACCATCTGATTGCTAAAGCTTGTGCTCTATTTGATTTTACTTCAACGGGTACCTGATAGGTTGCACCACCAACTCTTCGTGATCTAACTTCTACAGTAGGTTTGATATTATTTATTGCTTCGTTAAAAACATTGATTGGCTCTTCTTTAGTTTTTAATTTAATTTTTTCAATTGCCTCGTATACAATTTTTTCAGCAACAACTTTTTTTCCATCATACATGATAGAATTTATTAATTTAGGAATAATAGTAGATTTAAAAATTGGATCTGGAGTAACAACTTTTTTAGGTTGTGTTTTTTTTCTAGACATATCTATTTACCTTTTTTAGTTCCATACAAAGACCTACGTTTCTTTCTATTTGCAACAGCTTGTGTATCTAAATTTCCTCTAAGAATATGATAACGAACACCAGGTAAATCTTTTACACGACCACCTCTAATTAAAACTACTGAGTGTTCTTGAAGATTATGACCTTCACCACCAATATATGCTGTAACTTCAAATCCGTTAGACAGTCTTACTCTTGCAACTTTTCTTAAGGCTGAGTTAGGTTTTTTAGGTGTTGTTGTATAAACTTTTAAACACACACCTCTTTTTAAAGGTTGCTTTTCTAATGCAGGAACTTTGTTCCTTGTTATTGGTCTAGTTCTTTTCTTTCTTAACAACTGATTAATAGTTGGCATAAATTTTTTTAAATAATTAATTAATTTATTTTTGAATGAAAATAACTGACTGGTTATTTTGTGGCAGCGTTTAGTTCCATAAAGTAGGTACTACATTCCAACCAAAAACACCGCCAAAATACTATTAAAATTTACTTTGTCAAACTAAAACTACAATTTTAACGTGTTTTTTTATTGATTTGCTTGAGATTCTGGAGCCTCTACTGGCTCAACTTTGTCTTGATCAGATAAAAATTTATTATCAGCTTCAATCGCATTTTTATTCCATTTATTTTTAATATGTCCAGTACCAGCCGGAACTAATCTACCCACAATAACATTCTCTTTTAAACCATTTAATGGGTCAACCTTACCTTTAATTGCTGCATCTGTTAAAACTCTTGTAGTTTCCTGGAAAGAAGCTGCAGATATGAACGATTCTGTTTGTAGTGAAGCCTTAGTAATCCCCATTAAAACTCTTTCACCAACTGCTAACTCTTTTCCTTCAGCAGATAATTTTTCATTTACTATGTCAAACTTAATTCTATCAATCATCTCACCTGGTAAATACTGCGAATCACCAGATACTTTAACTTCAACTTTTTTGAGCATTTGTCTTAAAATAGTCTCAATATGTTTATCGTTAATTATTACACCCTGTAATCTATAAACCTCCTGTACTTGATTTACAAAATATTCAGTTAGGTCCTTTATTCCTAAAATTCTTAAGATATCGTGTGGCAATGGTTGACCATCTAACAAATACTCACCTTTTTTAATTTTTTCACCTTGATTAAAATTGATATGTTTTCCTTTTGGAATTAAGTAATTTGATGGTTCACCATTTTCTGGCTGAATTGAAATTCTTTGTTTTCCTCTAACTTCTTTTCCAAATAAAACTTGTCCATCATTCTCAGCAATAATTGCACTGTCTTTTGCTTTTCTTGCCTCAAACAATTCTGCAACACGAGGCAATCCACCTGTTATATCTTTTGTTTTAGTTGTTTCTTTAGGTAACCTAGCAATAATATCGCCAGCAAATATTTTTTGACCATCTTTTACTGACAATATTGAATCTGGTACTAAATAATACCTAGCTTCATTATCATCTGCTTTTTTAATTACATTACCCTTCTCATCTCTCAAGGTGATTCTTGGTTTCAAATCTGAATTTTTTGATTGTGCTCTCCAGTCAATAACAGATTTAGATGAAATACCAGTGGCATCATCTGTTGTTTCTTGAATTGAAACACCATCAATTAAATCAACATATCCTGCAATACCACTTTTTTCGGCAATAACAGGCGTAGTATAAGGGTCCCATTCACAAATTTTTTCATTTGCTTTAATCTTATCTCCATTTTGAAAGAATAATTTTGAACCATAGGCAACTTTATAAACTGCAACCTGAACCCCATTATCATCTTCAATAGAAAGTTGAGTATTCCTTCCCATTACAATTAAATTTTTCTTAGAATCTTTTAATAGATTGGAATTAATAATTTTTAAAATACCCGCTGATTTAGTGACAATTTGAGACTCTTGCTTAACAGAAGCTGTTCCACCTACGTGAAAAGTTCTCATTGTTAACTGGGTTCCTGGCTCTCCAATTGACTGTGCAGAAATCATACCAATTGCTTCACCAACATGTACCATTTTTCCTCTTGATAAATCACGACCATAGCAAGTAGCACAAACACCTTTTTTAGAACTACAAGTCATAACTGAATAACCTTTAATGAATTTAACACCTGCAGCATCAATTTTATCACAGCCAGCTTCATCGATCATAGTATCTTTTTTTATTACAATTTCACCAGTGATAGGATTTTTTACATCAAATGCTGTTACACGTCCCAAAGCTCTTTCAGATAAACTAACAACAACATTTCCACCTTCTAAAATTTCAGCAAGTTCAATAAATCCTGGGTTATCACATTTAATTTTAGAGATTGTTAAATCCTGTGCTACATCACATAGTCTTCTTGTCAAATACCCTGAGCTTGCAGTTTTTAATGCAGTATCAGCTAAACCTTTTCTCGCTCCGTGAGTGGAGTTAAAATACTCTAATGCAGTTAAACCTTCTTTAAAGTTTGAAATAATTGGTGTTTCAATAATTTCACCAGATGGTTTTGCAATTAAACCCCTCATACCAGCTAACTGTTTCATCTGTGCAGCTGAACCTCTAGCACCACTATCAGCCATCATAAATACAGAATTGATTTTCATACCATCCGGAGTACTTTCGGTTGCTGAAATACCTCTCATCATTTCACCAGCTACTTTGTCTGTGCACTTAGACCAAGCATCAACTACTTTGTTGTATTTTTCACCTCTAGTAATTAATCCTTCAGAATATTGGTTTTCATAATCTGCAATTAATTTTTTAGTGTCTTCAATTAATTGACCTTTATTTGCAGGGATAACTAAGTCATCCTTACCAAAGGAAATACCTGCTTTAAAAGCATGTTTAAAACCTAGATCTTTTAATTTATCACAAAATATGACTGTTGTTTTTTGACCACAAAATCTGAACACACTATCAATGACCTCAGAAACAGTTTTCTTAGGTAACAATCTATCAATCATGGAAAAGGTAATATTTTTATTTTTTGGCAACAAATTAGCAAGTAAAAATCTTCCTGCTGTTGTTGTATACTTTTCAATTTTTTTATTTCCATCTTCATCAATAGTTTCAAATCTTGAAACAATAGTTGAGTGTACTTTTATTTGACCAGATGACAGTGCATGATCAATTTCATCGTGATTTATAAAATATCCATCTGGTTTATCAGTTTGAAATGGAGCTTGAGATAGGTAATAAAGACCTAAGATCATATCCTGACTTGGTACAATAATAGGTTTTCCATTAGATGGACTCAAAATATTATTAGTTGAAAGCATCAGAATTCTTGCCTCTAATTGTGCCTCTAAACTTAAGGGTACATGTACCGCCATTTGGTCACCATCAAAGTCAGCATTAAATGCAGCACAACATAAGGGGTGTAATTCGATAGCATCACCTTCTATTAATTTTGGTTCAAACGCTTGTACACCCAACCTATGCAACGTTGGTGCACGATTAAGCAACACTGGATGTTCTCTAACTATCAATTCTAAAGCATCCCAAACAGCGTTAGTTTCTTTTTCAACTAATTTCTTAGCTTGTTTAATCGTAGAAGCTAATCCTAATTTATTTAATCTTGCGTATAGAAATGGTTTAAATAACTCTAGAGCCATCTTTTTTGGTAATCCGCACTCATGAAGCTTAAGATCGGGTCCAACAACAATTACAGATCTACCAGAGTAGTCGACTCTTTTTCCTAATAAATTTTGTCTAAATCTTCCTTGTTTTCCTTTTAACATTTCAGCTAAAGATTTAAGGGGTCGTTTGCCAGTACCAGTTATAACTCTGCCTCTTCTACCGTTATCAAATAATGCATCAACAGATTCTTGAAGCATTCTTTTTTCATTTCTAACAATAATATCAGGAGCCTTAAGGTCCATTAACCTTTTTAAACGGTTATTTCTATTTATAACTCTTCTATACAAATCGTTTAAATCTGATGTGGCAAATCTTCCACCATCCAATGGAACTAAAGGTCTAAGCTCAGGTGGAATTACTGGAATAACAGTTAAAATCATCCATTCAGGTTTTTGACCAGTTTCAAGAAATGACTCAATTAGTTTTAGTCTCTTAATTGATCTTTCTTCGTTTACTTTTGATTTTGTTTCTTTAATTGTATTTATTAAATTTTTTTTTTCTTGTTCAAGATCCAATGACCTTAAAATTGACAAAATAGCTTCAGCACCAATACCAGCTTCAAATGATTCTTCACCAAATTCATCTTGGTATTTTGCAAGTTCTTCTTCATTTAATAATTGATTTTTTTGTAGAGTTGTCATTCCTGGTTCAATTACTATAAAGTTTTCAAAATATAATACTCTTTCTACTTCTTTAAGCTTCATATCAACTGCAAGAGATATTCTACTTGGCAAAGATTTTAAGAACCAAATATGTGCAACCGGAGTAGCTAGGTTAATGTGGCCCATTCTTTCTCTACGTACATTAGATTTTGTAACTTCAACACCACATTTTTCACAAACTATTCCTCTAAACTTCATTCTTTTGTATTTACCACATAAACATTCATAATCTTTTATTGGTCCAAAAATTCTAGCACAGAATAGACCATCTTTCTCAGGTCTAAAAGTTCTATAGTTAATAGTTTCTGGTTTTTTAATCTCACCATAAGTCCAAGATCTAATTTTTTCTGGACTTGCTAAAGTAATTTTAATGCTACTAAAATTTTGAGCTTCTGAAACTTCACTATTTTTAAATAAATCTGTTAATTCTTTTTTCATATTTAATTTAACTCTATGTTTAGTGCTAATGATTTTATTTCCTTAACCAATACATTAAATGATTCAGGTATTCCTGATTCAAAATTTTCTTCACCTTTAACTATAGTTTCGTAAACTTTAACTCTACCAGCTACATCATCTGATTTTACAGTTAGAATTTCTTGTAAAGTATATGATGCACCATAAGCCTCTAGAGCCCACACCTCCATTTCACCAAATCTTTGACCACCTAATTGAGCTTTACCACCCAAAGGTTGTTGTGTAACGAGACTATAAGGTCCAGTAGATCTAGCATGAATTTTGTCTTCAACTAAGTGATGAAGTTTTAACATGTATATAATTCCAACAGTTACTGGTCTATCAAACATTTCACCTGTTCTTCCATCCCATAAATTGGTTTGTCCAGAAGTTGGTAGTTTTGCAAGCTGAAGCATTTCAGAAACATCTTTTTCTTTTGCTCCATCAAAAACAGGTGTTGCAATAGCTATACCATTTTGTAGATTTTCACATAAATCCCTAAATTCAGTTTTATTTAATTTATCAATACCATCATTGAATACTTCTTTTCCGTAAACAGATTTTAAAAATGAAGCTATTTTTTCAGTTTTTTCAAATTTTTTATTGTTTTCATTTACTAGTCTTTTAACCTCTTCACCAAATTCTTTACAAGCCCAACCAAGGTGAGTTTCTAAAATTTGCCCAACATTCATACGACTTGGAACACCTAGTGGGTTTAATACAATATCAACTGGTCTTCCATCTTCTCTGTATGGCATATCTTCTACAGGGACAATTTTACTAACTACACCCTTATTACCGTGTCTTCCTGACATTTTATCACCTGGTCTTAATCTTCTTTTAATTGCAACAAAAACCTTAACCATCTTCATAACGCTTGGTAATAAGTCATCGCCACTTCTAATTTTGAGAACCTTATCTTCAAATCTTTCTAAAATATCCTGCTTAGCAGTATTATATTGGTCTTTTAATTGAGAAACACTCGCTTCGTCATTAACATTTCCAACTGTAATTTTGAAAACATCATTAATGCTAATCTTATTAATAGTTTCTAAGTCTAACTTAGTTCCAACATCAAAATCTTTAATTTTTTTAGTTAATGATGCTCCAGAAAAAATTTGGTTAGCTCTTTGCTTTATGCTTCTTTCTAAAATTTCTTCTTCAACAATTTTATCTTGTTGAACAGTTTCAATTTCTGCTCTCTCAATTGTAATTGAACGCTCATCTTTTTCTATTCCATGTCTATTGAAAACTCTAACATCAACAATAGTTCCACTACTACCTCTAGACATTTTCAATGAAGTATCAGTAACATCAATAGCTTTTTCACCAAAGATTGAACGTAATAATTTCTCCTCTGGACCAGACGCAGAATCTCCCTTTGGAGTAACTTTGCCAACAAGTAAATCTCCAGCTTTAACTTCTGCACCAATATAAACAATACCTGATTCGTCTAAATTTTTTAAAGCTTCTTCATTTACATTTGGTATATCTCTAGTAATTTCTTCTTCACCTAATTTAGTATCTCTAGCCATAACTTCATATTCAACGATATGTACTGATGTAAATACATCATCGGTTACACATCTTTCAGAAATTAAAATTGAATCTTCAAAATTATAACCTTGCCAAGGCATAAAAGCTACTGTCACGTTTTTACCAAGAGCTAATTCACCTAGTTTAGTTGATGGTCCATCTGCAATAATATCTCCTACTCTAACTTTGTCTCCCACTCTTACTAGTGGTTTTTGGTTTATACAAGTATTTTGGTTGGATCTTTTAAATTTTTGTAGATTATAAATATCAACAGCTGATTTAGTAAAATCTGTTTCATCAGTTGCTTTAACAACAATTCTTTTACCATCAATTTTATCAACTGTACCATCACGTTTAGCAACAATAGTAACACCTGAATCCAGAGCAACATCACTTTCAATACCAGTTCCAACTAGTGGAGACTCAGGTTTTAATAAGGGAACAGCTTGTCTCATCATATTAGATCCCATCAAAGCTCTATTAGCATCATCATTTTCTAAAAAAGGAATTAAAGAAGCAGCAACAGAAACTAACTGTTTTGGAGATACATCAATATAGTCTATGTTGTTAGGGTTGGATAAAACAAAGTTTAAATTTTCTCTACAAGGAACAAGTTCTTCTAAAATTTTTCCATTTTTATCAACTTTTGCATTTGCTTGAGCAATTGTATATTTTGTTTCTTCCATTGCTGATAAATATTCAACTTTATCTTCAATAATACCATTTTTAACTTTTTTATATGGGCTTTCAATAAAGCCATATTTATTAATTTTTGCATAAGTGGATAAACTATTTATCAAACCAATATTTGGTCCTTCTGGTGTTTCAATTGGACAAATTCTACCATAGTGAGTTGGGTGAACATCACGTACTTCAAAACCAGCTCTTTCTCTTGTAAGTCCACCGGGTCCTAAAGCTGAAACTCTTCTTTTATGAGTTATTTCTGATAATGGATTTGTTTGATCCATAAATTGCGATAACTGTGAGCTAGCAAAAAAATCTTTCAAAGATACTGTTAAAGGTTTTGCATTAATTAAATCTTGTGGCATTGCAGATTCTACATCAAGAGTTGTCATTTTTTCTTTAATGGCTCTTTCCATCCTATAAACACCAATACGTGCTTGATTTTCAACAAGTTCACCAACAGATCTAACTCTTCTATTCCCTAGGTGATCTATGTCATCCACTTCATCTTTACCATCACGTAAATCTAACATTTTATGAACTATGGCTATAACATCATCATTTCTCAAAATTGTTATTTTATCGGAACATTCTAAATTTAATCTTGAATTCATTTTAACTCTTCCAACATCAGAAAGGTCATACCTATCAGAGCTAAAAAATAAATTGTTAAAAATTTGAGTAGCAATTTCTACAGTTGGCGGTTCGCCAGGTCTCAATACTTTATAAATCTCTGTAATAGCTTCATTTTTATTATTATTTTTATCGTTTAAAATTGTTGTAAGTAAGTAAGAGCCTTTATTAATAGTGTTTGTGATTGAAATCTCCATTGTATGAACATTTGCTTCAAGAATTTGCTGAATGATAGTTTCATTTAGCTCAGTACCAATAGGAAAATTACCATCATCATCTTCATCTTCCACTTGTTCTGAAATTATTACATCTCTATGCAAATACTTTCCATATAGAGATTCCTGGGTAACTAATATGTCTTTTAAACCATCAGAAGCTAATTTTTGTGCAGTTAAGAAATTAATTTTTTCACCCACTTCTAAAACTACTTTGCCAGTTTTTGCATCAATAACTTCTTCTGAAAAATTTTTTGCTTTATAGTTTTCAGGATTAAATTTTGTTTTCCATTTATTTTTTTTTGTATCAAAAGAATATTTTTCCTTTCCATAAAATTCATCAGCTATTTCAGGTTTAGTGAAACCTAAAGCCATTAACAAAGTTGAGACAAATATTTTTTTCTTTCTATCTATTTTAAAATATAAAAAATCTTTAACGTCATATTCTAAGTCAAGCCACGACCCTCTATTAGGAATTACTCTACAATTAAAAAGAAGCTTACCACTTGCATGTGATTTACCTTTATCATGATCAAAAAATACACCAGGACTTCTGTGCATTTGATTTACTACAACTCTTTGAACACCATTAGTAATAAATGTTCCACTTTCAGTCATCATGGGTACTTCGCCCATATAAACTTCTTGTTCTTTAGCAGATAAAATATCCTTTGTATTATTTTCTTGATCTATTTCATAAACAACTAATCTTAATGTGCATTTTAGAGCAGATGAGTAGGTTAAACCTCTTTGAATACACTCTTCTTCATCAAATTTGGGTTTTTCTAATCTATAAGTAACATACTCAAGTGTTGCTTTGTCGTTTAAATCTTCAATGGGAAAAATGCTTTTAAAAACCCTATCAAACCCTTTAGTAAGATCGCCTGCCGTAGGATCTAAATCAGTTAACTGTTTGTAAGAGTTTTTTTGAACTTCAATTAGATTTGGAATAGATAATGTTTCAGCAAGTTTACCAAAACTTTTTCTAACATTTTTTTTTTCCGTAAAAGATAGTTGCATTTATAAAGAGTTACCGATTAAAAAATTAATCAGCAATTTAGTACTTTCTAATTAATTTATTTAAGTTCTACTTTTGCGCCTGCTGCTTCTAACTTAGCTTTTAATTCATCAGCATCTTTTTTATTAACACCAGATTTAACTTCTTTAGGTGCACCTTCGACTAGATCTTTTGCTTCTTTAAGACCTAAAGATGTTGCTGCTCTAACTTCTTTAATAACATTAATTTTTTTATCTCCTGCAGAAATTAACATTACAGTAAAATCATCTTTCACTTCTTCAGCTGCTCCACCTGCTGCTGCTGCTGGTGCTGCTGCAGCCATTGCTGTAACACCCCACTTTTCTTCAAGTTGTTTTGAGAGTTCAGCTGCTTCTACAACAGTTAAACTTGATAAATCTTCGATAATTTTATTTAGATCAGGCATATTTTTTTATACTTCTTTAGGGTTATTTTCAGAATTTTCTGGGGACAAAATACTCATTTTTTCAGAACGTGCAAGTAAAATACTTATAAATTTTGTAGCAGGTGCAGCTAATATTCCCACAATATTGGCTCTAGCTTCGTCAAGTGTTGGTAAATTAGCTACATTTTGAACTCCAGCCTGATCCAAGACTTCACTACCCATGATTCCACCTAAAAGTTTTAGGTTTTGATTGGTTTTTGCAAATTTTGATAAGATTCTTGCAGACATAATAGCGTCATCTGAGAATGCAACAGCAGTAGCTCCAGTGAATAAATTTGAAAGATCCTTACATTTAGTTTTTTCAAGAGCTAGTTTTGTAATTCTATTTTTAGTTATCTTAAATTTAATTCCATGTTCTCTCATTTGAGATCTTAACTCATCAAGCTGAGACATTGTTAAACCCTGATAATGAGTAACTAATACAGCTTCATTGTTTTGAAACTGAGATTCCATCTCAGTAATATAATTCTTTTTTTGGTCTCTAGTCATCATAATTATATAACTTTTCCTAATTTAACTTTGTAAGACACTCCCATACTAGATGTTACAAATGTATTTTTAATTAAATCACCTTTTAAAGTAAGGTTACCTTTTTCTTTTTCTAAAGTGTCTAAAATTGCATAATAGTTTTTTAGCAATTGATCGTCATGAAATGATTTTTTTCCAATACTGACTCCAATATTTCCGTCTTTATCATTTCTAATAGTAGCTTGACCAGATTTTGCATCTGTTACAGCTTGTTTTACATCATTAGAAACTGATCCAAGTTTAGGGTTTGGCATAAGACCTTTTGGCCCTAAAACTTTTCCAAGTTTTGAAAGTTTAACCATCATTCCTGGCGTACAAATTAATTTTTCAAAATTTAATTCACCAGCTTTAATTTTATCAATAAATTCATCACTTCCAACTATATCTGCACCAGCATCTTTAGCCTCTTGTGCTTTATCATCCTCACACACAACAGCTACTTTTACTTTTTTACCATTTCCACCTGGCAAGTTAACTACAGTTCTAATATTGACCTCACCTTTTTTTTGTTTGTTATTAACAAGGATAGATAAATCAATTGACTCATCAAACTTGGTAGTACAATTTTTTTTAATATCTACTAGTAATTTTTCTATTAACACAGAAGTTAAGTCTTTTGTTTTTTCTGGTAATTTTTTAAATCTTTTTGATGCCATTAGTCTTTAACCTCTATACCCATTGATCTTGCTGAACCTGCAATAATTTTTACAGCTTGCTCTAAACTATGTGCATTAAGATCTTTCATTTTTTGAGTTGCAATTTCTTCAGCTTGTTTTTTTGTAATTGATCCAGCAATACTTCTGCCAGGCTCTTTCGATCCACCTTTTAATTTAGCAGCCTCTTTAATAAAATGAGATGCTGGTGGTGATTTAATTTCAAAGTCAAATTTTTTGTCTTTATAAACTGTAATGATAACTGGAATAGGTTTACCAGCAAACGCTTTAGTTTTATCATTAAATGCTTTGCAGAATTCCATTATATTAATTCCACGTTGCCCTAGTGCTGGTCCAACTGGTGGTGCAGGATTTGCTTGTCCACCCATTATTTGTAATTTTATATACCCACTAATTTCTTTTGCCATTAACTTACCTTCTCTACTTGGTTATACTCTAGGTCAACTGGAGTTGGTCTTCCAAAAATTGATACTGAAACCTTTAATCTTGATTTCTCTTCATCTATATCTTCAACCATTCCACTGAATGATGCAAAAGGACCATCAACTACCTGAACTTTTTCACCAATGCTGTATTCTATACCAGATTTTGGCTGTGCTACACCATCTTTTATTTGACCTAATATTTTTTCTATTTCTTTATCTGATACTGGCACAGGAATTCCCCTTGAACCCAAAAAACCGCTAACTCTCTTTAAGTTTTTAATCATATGATAAAGGTCATTATCCATCTCACTCTTTATCAAAACATAACCAGGAAAATATTTCTTTTTTCTTTGAATTCTTTTTCCTCTTTTAACTTCAGTTATATCGTGTGTTGGGACAACAATTTCTTCAATTTTATCAGAGATTTTTGCTTTTTCAGCCTCTTCTTTAATCAATCCAGCAACTTTATTTTCAAAATTTGAGTGTGATTGAACAATATACCAATTTTTCATCAAATACTTACCTTTAGTAGGGCTTCTAATAAAAATTTAAGAACTTGATCAAGAAGCAAAAAGAAAAGTGACATAATGACTGCCATTGCAAAAACCATTAAAGCACCTTGTATTGTTTCTTTTCCAGTAGGCCAAGAAACCTTAAAAGCTTCTTGTTTAACTTCTTGAATAAATTTTATCGGATTTTTCATAAATACATATTTAACTTAATTGGCAGGAGCGGAGGGACTCGAACCCTCAGCCTCCGGTTTTGGAGACCGGCGCTCTACCAATTGAGCTACACTCCTATAGAAGTTTACTCTATAATTTTAGTTACTACTCCAGCTCCAACTGTTCTACCACCTTCACGAATAGCAAAATTTAATTTTTCACTCATCGCAATTGGAGTAATCAAGGTAACGGTAAATTTAGCATCATCACCAGGCATAACCATTTCTGTTCCTGCCGGTAACGTTACTTCACCTGTCACATCTGTTGTTCTAAAATAAAACTGAGGTCTATATTTAGTAAAAAAAGGAGTGTGCCTTCCACCCTCATCTTTTTTAAGTACATAAGCCTGTGCTTCAAATTTAGTGTGTGGTGTAATTGAACCAGTTTTACAAAGAACTTGCCCTCTTTGTATGTCATCTCGCTCAACACCTCTTAATAGGATACCAACATTATCACCAGCTTCACCAGAATCTAAAAGTTTTCTAAACATTTCAACACCAGTACAAACTGATTTTTTAGTTTCAGTAACACCAACAATTTCAACTTCTTCTCCAGTTTTAATAACACCAGATTCAATTCTACCAGTTGCTACTGTTCCTCTTCCTGAAATTGAGAAAACATCCTCAACAGGCATTAGGAAAGGTTTATCAACATCTCTAGTAGGTTGAGGAATAAATTCATCAACTGTTTTCATTAATTCTATAATTGAATTTTTTCCAATTTCATCATCTCTACCTTCAACAGCGGCTAAAGCAGAACCTTTAGTAATTGGAGTTGTTTCACCTGGATATTTGTAAGAAGTTAAAAGTTCTCTAATTTCTTCTTCCACAAGTTCAATCATGTCTTTATCATCTACTTGGTCAACTTTGTTTAAGTAAACAACGATTGAAGGAATACCAACTTGTCTTCCTAAAAGAATATGTTCTCTGGTTTGAGGCATAGGACCATCAGCAGCATTAACTACTAAGATAGCTCCATCCATTTGAGCGGCACCTGTAATCATATTTTTTACATAGTCAGCGTGGCCTGGGCAATCTACGTGTGCGTAATGTCTCTTGTCAGTTTCATACTCAACGTGAGCTGTTGAAATTGTAATTCCTCTTTCTTTTTCTTCAGGAGCTTTATCAATTTGATCGTACGCAGTAAAAGTTGCAGTTGAACCAGCAGTTTCAGATAACACTTTTGTGATCGCAGCAGTTAATGTTGTTTTACCATGGTCGACATGACCAATTGTACCAATGTTACAGTGTGGTTTGTTTCTTACGAACTTTTCTTTTGACATTACTTTTTTACCTCAGTTTAGTTTATTAATAATTTCTTTTTTCTTGGAGCGGGTAAAGAGAATCGAACTCTTACATCCAGCTTGGAAGGCTAGCGTTCTACCATTGAACTACACCCGCACAACATCAAGAATAACACTCCATTGTTAT
>Ga0209709_10000290_pt1 | contig 47951 bp, 38 predicted proteins | sample ArcticOcean_MG_C_2_FD_187435 | JGI IMG/M metagenome (GOLD analysis project Ga0209709, IMG submission 187435) | Marine microbial communities from western Arctic Ocean - ArcticOcean_MG_CB4_136 (SPAdes) (version 2) | ecosystem: Environmental > Aquatic > Marine > Oceanic | place: Arctic Ocean... | reverse complement strand
CAGAAGTGTCATAGTATGCCATTTTGAAGTTGATGAGTTTTTGAAATAATTCTACCCGCAAGTCTTTAACAATCATTTGCCCCAACCAGTTTGCATAATAGATAAAAACAAATTGAAAAATTACTTCTAGAAATAAACTCAGGAGCATTAAAAACGAAAACGTTACCAAACCATCAAAATCTTTTAGAGTTATGTAATCGTCAACAACAATTTTAAGCAAATACGGGCTCAAGGTCGAAAATATAGACAATAATATGGCTGATAACAGAACAAAATAGTAAGTTCCACGATATGGATTTGAATAATCCATGAGCCTACTAAACAACTTTAAATCAAATACTTTACCGTTAAATTTAGCCATTAATTATATAAATATTATCTGGGTATTGAATGTCTGTAAGATACAACCCATGCGCCGGAACTGAAAATCCTGCATTACTTCTTTGCTTACTTTTTATAATCTCACCTACTTGTTCTACTGTTGTTTTATTTGTGCCCACATCGAGCAAAGTGCCTACAATGGCTCGAACCATATTGCGTAAAAATCGATTAGCTGTTATTTTAAAAACATAGCCTCCCTCCTTTTTGGTCCATTCGGCATTCGAAATATCACAAAAAAAAGTTTTTACATCTGTGTGTGTTTTCGAAAAGGCTTCAAAATCTTTGAAGGTTTGCATCAACTGAGCCGCTTCGTTCATTTTATCGAGATCCAAGGCGTCTCTAAACAGATAAGCAAGCCCCTTAGAAAAGGGATTTTTTTCTAAATCTATATGATATTCATATGTGCGTATTTGTGCATCAAATCGAGCGTGAGCATCTTCTTTAACCGGGCTTATGGAATGAATTACAAGATCTGTCTTCAGAAACTGATTGAGTAGATAGACTAAGTTTCCATATATGTCTTCTGGAATGGAAGCATCAAAATGAGCAATCATAAGCTTAGCATGAACACCCGTATCGGTTCTCCCAGCACCTGTAACTTTTATAGGGGTTCGCAACACGGTTGATAGAGCATCTTCTAAGACCTCTTGAACGCTAATAGCATTGGGCTGACATTGCCACCCATGAAAAGGGGTTCCATTATACGCTAAACTTATAAAATACCTCACTCCACAAAGATATTAGAATTTATAGGGATGGTTAAATAATTAGAACAAAAACCTTAGTTTTTATTTAAAGTAAACCAGCTAATCTTCATTGTGAAAGATTTTGTTTAATTTGAGTTTTAATATACTGTGCCTCCTTTTTACTTTCGGTTATAAAAACTTCTGCAATCAAAGGCCCTTTGTGTACTTCGAGGGTGAAAACTTGTTTAATACTAAAAATATATAAAGCAAAACATAGCCACATAAGCCTATTAACTACACCTATTAAAGAATAATCAGTACTAAAAATTATTTCAGCTGAAATAAAACAGGATATTGCTAAGAAGAATGGCATAAGGGGATAATTTGTTTTTATTTTTAACCAGAGTGATTTGAGAAAAAGGAATTTCTTTAACAAGATGATCTTAAGAAAGGCGATAACGTAGTCCGGAGTTTTCGACTGAAAACATTCAATTGCAGGGCTTATTTGCATTATATTGCATGGTAATTATGACTAGGTAAAATAGATTTATAATAAAAATTATTAAAATTCTTGAAAAAAATACTCCTCTTGTCTGATACACACGGACATATTGATGAAAGTATCTTAAAGTATGTCATAAGCGCAGATGAAGTTTGGCATGCTGGAGACATCGGGAATTTAACTGTAACCGATGCAATTGAAAAAATCAAACCCTTGCGCGCTGTTTACGGAAACATCGACGGACAAGACGCTCGGCTTAGCTATCCAGAATTTCAACATTTTTATTGCGAAAAAGTTCTTGTGCTTATGACTCATATTGGAGGGAGTCCCGGGCGTTACAACCCAAAAGTAAGAAGTGTCTTAAGTAAGTCCTATCCTAAACTTTTTATTTGTGGTCATTCGCATATTCTAAAAGTCATGCAAGACAAAAAATACAAACACTTACACATGAACCCAGGCGCTGCTGGAATTCAAGGCTTTCATCAAGTTAGAACGATGCTTCGTTTTGAAATAAATGAAGATAAGATTGAAAACCTAGAGGCTATTGAATTAGGAATACGTGGTGCGGTTAAAGACTAGCGCAAACGATCCACAGAACGTATTAAGTCTTCGTCTTTACCGATGTACTTACTCGCTAGAATAAGAGAAATCCAGCTCAAAACAGTCAAAAGAAGAGGCACAGAAAGTAATTCTTGAATAGTTTCTGCTTCCAAATAATGGATATAATTCAAATAAAGCTCGAATCCAAAAGAACAAAAGAGAACAAGAGTGTTTATTTTGATCTGAATCTTTCGCTTGGAAAACAAGAATAAACTGATACAAATAAACCCAATAAAAATATAGGGAAGTAAACTAGAAACCGTTTGAAACCAATCTGAATCAAGCTTAACTTCGTTAGAAAATCTAAAAGTAACAAGAGAACTAAGGATAATGTAGAGAACTAAAAAGACGGATTGAATTCTTTGGATCATTATTTTTTTTTTCAAAATTAAAGATTTTTCATTGGGGGTTATATTTTTTTCGTAATATTGTTGAAACAATCTGCAAACTCATAGGTTGTTCTTCAACTAAACATCACACTTACTTAAGATTCTACGGGGTAAGTCAATTTCACAAAAAGAATGTACGAAATATCAGAATTAAAGAGCAAAAAGTTACCTGATTTACAGGTTATTGCAAAGTCTATCGGTGTCAAAAGGATTGCTGGTCTCAAAAAAATGGATTTGATTTATCAAATCATCGATTTTGTATCTGCTAACCCAGATGCGATTAAAAAAGCTCCGGCAGCTAGTGCACCAGAAGCTGTCCCTGCTCAAGCAGAAGCAGTCACTTCTAAAGTTAAGCCTAATGTCAGTAAGCCTAGGCCTGTTAAAGCTAAAAAGGCAGTTGTTGAGCAAAAGAAAGAAGGTGTAGAAGTTGTCGCTGAATCCTTACCTAAGGAAAAGGAAGCTTCCAATCCTCAAAAAAACAGGAACGAAAATCCAAATAAACCTGCTCAGCAAGGAAATCCAAATCAAAAACAAAATGGAAATCCTAACCAGAGACAGAATGGAAATCCAAATCAAAAGCAGAACCCTAACCAACGGAAGAACAACAACCCCAACCAAAAACATAAGGGAGAACCAAATCATAACAAAGACAAACGTAACCGATACCGCGAGCCGGACTATGAATTTGAAGGAATTATTGATTCTGAAGGAGTTCTAGATATAATGACTGAAGGGTATGGTTTTTTAAGATCGTCCGATTACCATTACCTGTCATCTCCAGATGATGTATATGTTTCTCAATCTCAAATTAGACTTTTTGGTCTTAAGACCGGAGATACAGTACTTGGAACCGTACGTCCACCTAAAGAAGGAGAAAAATACTTTCCTCTTATTAAGGTTAATAAAATTAATGGTCTTGATCCAAAAGTAGTACGTGATCGTGTTTCATTCGAGCACCTTACGCCACTATTTCCTCAAGAAAAATTTAAGCTTGCAGAAAAACAAAGTACCATTTCAACTCGAATTATCGACTTATTTTCTCCAATCGGAAAAGGACAAAGAGGAATGATTGTTTCACAACCTAAAACAGGTAAAACAATGTTGCTTAAAGACATTGCAAATGCAATTGCTGCAAATCATCCTGAGGTGTATCAAATTATTCTTTTGATTGATGAACGTCCTGAAGAAGTTACAGATATGCAACGTAATGTAAAAGGAGAGGTTGTAGCTTCAACTTTTGACGAGCCTGCAGATAGACACGTTAAAGTCGCTAACATTGTCTTAGAGAAAGCAAAACGCTTGGTAGAATGTGGTCATGATGTAGTTATACTCTTAGACTCTATCACCCGTTTGGCAAGAGCGTACAATACTGTTCAGCCTGCTTCTGGAAAAATTTTAAGTGGTGGTGTCGATGCAAATGCACTTCACAAGCCAAAAAGATTCTTTGGTGCGGCTCGAAATATTGAAAAAGGAGGTTCTTTATCGATTATTGCAACTGCATTAACTGAAACAGGATCAAAAATGGATGAAGTTATTTTTGAAGAATTTAAAGGAACGGGTAATATGGAACTTCAGTTGGATCGTAAAATATCTAATCGACGCATTTTCCCTGCAATTGACTTGATTTCTTCTAGCACAAGACGTGATGACATCTTATTGGATGAAAACACAGTAAAACGTATGTGGATTATGCGTAAGTACCTTGCCGACATGAACCCTGTTGAAGCGATGGAGTTTATTAACGACCGCTTTAAAAGAACTAAGAATAATGAAGAATTTTTAATATCAATGAATACCTAGTCAAGTGATATACAACTAAAAAAGTGCTGTTTGTAACAGCACTTTTTTTTATCTTATAAATTGAGACAAAAAAAGCACTATCTAATGATAGTGCTTTTTTTTGGTTGTTTTTTGACTTCTATAAAGTAGAAACGTGCTTTGTCAATTTTGACTTCAAGTTAGCTGCTTTATTAGCGTGAATAATATTTCTCTTAGATAACTTGTCTAACATCGATATAACGCTTTTTAATAAAACATCAGCTTCTTTACGATCAGTAAGTTCTTTTAACTTTTTGACAGCGTTACGAGTTGTTTTGTGTTGAAAACGGTTACGTAGACGTTTTTTGTCGTTTGATCTAATTCTCTTTAATGCAGATTTATGATTTGCCATCTAAATGTTGTTTTTTTTATGTGTAGCCCGTAGGGGAGTCGAACCCCTCTTTCTAGGATGAAAACCTAACGTCCTAACCGATAGACGAACGGGCCATTTTTTATGGTTGCAAATTTAAAACGAATTAACATACCGTGCAACCCTTTTGGTTAAATATTTAGTGATTTTTTTATTTATTTAATTTTACTAAAAACACAGCTCGCTAAGTGTGCTGATTAATAGGCTTTAGCAAACAAAACCCTTTGAGCAGAGGGCTTTCCACTAAAAATACAGCTTCCGTTTTCAAGCTCAGAAATATACGGAATACAACGAATTGTTGCTTTTGTAGCTTTCTTAATCTGATCTTCAGTTTCAGAGGTGCCATCCCAATGGGCAGATACAAAGCCTCCTTTGGAATTCAAAATTTCTTTGAATGCATCAAAATTGTCGGCCTCTGTAATGTGTTCGTCTCTAAATTTCTCAGCTTTATTAAATAAAGCTTCTTGAATTTCATTTAACAAATTAGGAATCATTTGAGCAAGTTTATCTTTTGGAACAAAAGACTTGGACAGCGTATCTCTTCGAGCTAATTCAACCTGATTTTTCTCTAAATCCTTTGGCCCAATTGCAATTCGCAACGGAACTCCTTTAAGTTCATAATCATTGAACTTAAAGCCAGGTTTTACATTATCACGATCATCAAACTTTACACTAACCCCTAATTCTTGAAGCTGCTCTTTAATTTCATGTGCTACTTTAGCAATTTCAGCCAACTGCTCTTCTCCTTTGTAAATTGGAACAATCACAACTTGTATGGGCGCTAAATTGGGAGGTAAAACTAATCCACTATCATCTGAATGGGTCATTATTAAAGCACCCATTAGACGCGTGGAAACTCCCCAAGAAGAAGCCCAAACGTGCTCTAGACCCCCTTCTTTTGTAGCGTATTTAACATCAAATGCTTTTGCGAAATTTTGACCTAAAAAGTGAGATGTTCCCGCCTGAAGTGCTTTTCCATCTTGCATCAAAGCTTCTATACAGTAGGTCTGCTCTGCCCCAGCAAAACGTTCACTTTCAGATTTAACCCCTTTAATCACAGGAATTGCCATAAAATTTTGTGCGAAATTAGCATAGATGTCATTAATTAAAAGTGTTTCATCTAAGGCCTCTTGTCTTGAAGCGTGAGCGGTATGACCTTCTTGCCATAAAAATTCTGTTGTTCTTAGAAATAATCGGGTACGCATTTCCCAGCGAACTACATTTGCCCATTGATTGATTTTGATGGGTAAATCTCTGTATGATTGGATCCAATTCTTATACGTACTCCAAATAATAGCCTCACTTGTTGGTCGAACTACTAGCTCCTCCTCCAATTTAGCTTCTGGATCTACCATTAACTTCCCAGGTTGATCCGGATTATTTTTTAATCGATAATGCGTAACTACCGCACATTCTTTAGCAAATCCTTCAGCATTCTTTTCCTCTGCTTCAAAAAGACTCTTCGGAACAAAAAGAGGGAAATAAGCGTTTTGATGCCCTGTTTCCTTAAACTTCTTATCCAGCTCAGCTTGCATTTTTTCCCATATAGCATAGCCATATGGCTTAATTACCATGCATCCGCGGACTGCAGAATTTTCTGCTAAATCTGCCTTATTTACGAGCTCGTTATACCATTTGGAATAATCATCAGATCGTTTTGTGAGTTTCTTTGACATTATAAATTAAAATAGAATTAAACAATATGCTTGTTGAGGTATTGATTTACAAAACTAATTATTTTCATTTTGTTTTGACTACAAAAAAAAAGAATGTTATGTGATTTCATTCCTAAAGAAATAGTAACTGGAAATACAATATTGAAGGGGTTCGATATCTTTTGCTTGACAGCCTTAATAAAATCTAATTTAATTGATAAAAGAAACTAGGTTCGGGGATATACCTTGAAGAAATGACTTAGTCTTATTTTACAGACTAGTAACAAAATGTCCAGCAGTTCCTATTCCTAAAAGCTATGCAACCTATAGGGTTGGAAACAATACTGTTAGTTCAAATAATTTCGAAAATATAGTATCAATCCTATATTAATAGAAAAGTAGCTAACAAAAGTATGTTTACTAGTATTTTGAACGTTATTAAATGGGGCATTTATGGTATTAAAAAATACTATAAATAGGTTTAAAGCGTATTCATTTAAAAGAATGTATATTTTGCTATATTTACTACATAATCATTTCTGGCACAGAATTTGGTTGTAAGAAGTTAAGAACCGATTGTTATATTAAAATAAAGAATTACTTTTGTATAACAACTAAATTTATAGCTTATGAAAAATCATGTATCCCCTTCGACCTTAAGAACATCTGTTCTAATCGCTTTTGCAACGGTTCTTCATTCGTGTGGTAGTTTTCAGCCAACTTCATACTATGCTTCAGATGGCATCTATGCAGATGATGATCAGGTTCAGAACATCCAACAAAACAGCAATTCCAACAGTGAGGCTTTCTCTCAATATTTTAATGAGAAATCTAAAGAATACAACTGGGACGATACACAAGATGGTGTATATTTAACAGAAACCGACGACTATGTAAGTAATCAAAATCCTCAAGGACAATGGGGAAGCGCACCTCAGAGCACAAACATATACGTAATAGGAAGTCCTATTGACTATAGCTATGGATACTTAGGTTTTAATTCGATGTATAACGGTGGTTTTGGTTATGGAAATTTTGGAGGTCGTTTTTTCGGGAACAATTCTTTACTTTACAACCCTTTCCGATGGGGAACGTATAACCCGCATTACATGCCTTATGCCTATGGGTTTTATAATCCATATTACGGAGGTTTTTATCCAAGTAACCGATTCAATTGGTACAATCAATATAATGGGTTTAACCAGTACAATGGCTATAACGTAAATTCAAGTAGGTTTGTTGGTACTAGAATTCAACCGAAGAGAAGAGCTTACTCTAACTCCAGAAGAGGAACTACAGACGCAAACAATTCTAACGGAAGGGATACAAGATCAGCAGTATCTTCTAAAAGAAGAGTTAGTCCAAATGTCAAAAGAACTGTTGCAGCTCCAGAGACTACAAATTCAACTCCCAATACTCCCACTTCTAATACCAGAAGAATACAATCGGAAGAAGATATTAGAGTTTTTGCACAACGCTTTATAGTTTCTCGACAGAATAATAAACAGTCAAGAAACGTTAGACAACCGGAAAGTCAACGAAATTCCTCAAATTCGAAGAATTATAAACCATCAACACGTTCGAATGGAAATTCAGCTTCCTCTAGAAGTACTCCTTCTGTAAACACTAACATTAGAAGCAGAAGCTCCAACACAAGTGCTCGAAGCAGTAGTCCACCGCCTAGAACAAGTAGCCGATCTTCGACTTCTAACAGAAAAAATTAATATATTAACTTACTCAAATTTACACCCATGAAACAAGTTTCAAAAGCCATAGTATTGCTCTTTTTTACCGCTTTTGTGAATGGTCAAACCCTTCAGGATGTTCTTCGATATAGCACAAATAATCTAAGCGGAACAGCGCGGTATACTGCTATGGGAGGTGCTTTTGGTGCTCTAGGTGGAGACTTTGGGGCTCTTGAAAACAACCCTGCAGCCGGTTCTGTTTTTGATAATACCCAATTTAGTATTACCACAAGTTCTAATAGATCCATAAACGACGCATCTTACTTCGGTAGTAACTATCAAAACAAACACCGAGATCGAGATTTTGATCAAGTAGGATTTGTATTGGTATTAAAAAATTCAAAACAAAACTCAAAGGTTGATATAGATCTTCCTTGGTCTAAACTTAGCTTTGCTTTTAATTATCAAAAAACGGCTAACTTCAATAATTCCTTTATAGCAGATGGATATAATAACCGCGGTGTCGATCAATATTTCTTAAATAATGCTCAAGGAATTGCCCTAGAGAATTTACAGCTTTTGGATGGTGAAAATGACTCTGAACTCTACTCCTATCTTGGAGAAGATTATGGATTTAATGCACAACAAGCCTTTTTAGGATTTCAATCATACCTAATTGATGCAACAGAAGACACCTTCTCAAACACCTCCTACATAAGTAGTGTAAATGGAGGGTCGGCTGGATATTTTCACGAATATGAAACCTCCAGAGATGGTGGGATTAAAAAGTACACGTTTAATTTTAGTGGAGAATATTTGAATAAATACAATATTGGAATCAGCATCAACAGACACAAGTTAGAATATAGAGAGACATCTGATTTTTATGAAAGAAATTATTCTGATGATTCAGCACTTAATGCATTCCGATTTAATAACGAACTTTTCGCCTTTGGAGAAGGGATTTCTTTTCAGTTGGGTGGTATTGCGAAGCTAAACAAAGAAATACGTGTAGGAATAAGCTACGAAAGTCCAACCTGGTTTTCTATAATAGAAGAAACAACACAATTTGTTGTAAGTGACGGGGACGATCAAGGAAACACTACCATTGAGCCTAATGTAATTACTAGCTATCCAGAATATAGTTTCAAAACACCTTCTAAATACACTGGAAGCTTTGCTTATGTTTTTGGTAAAAAAGGATTGGTTAGTGTTGAGTATACTCAAGTTAATTATGAAAAAGCAAAATTCAATGAACCTAATGATACTTATCTTGTTGATCAAAACACACAGATAACAAATAACCTAAATTCAGCTGGAATACTCAGATTTGGTGGGGAATATCGCTTTGGAAATTACAGTATCCGAGCTGGATATATAAAACAAGATGCTTCACTAAAAAACTTTGATAATAGTGCTACCTCCAAAAGTATTGGGGCTGGAATTAATTTTGGTGGGAGCTCCTTGGATCTGAGTGTTGTAAGTAGTGAAATGATGTTACAGCAACAACTATTTTCCTCGGGATTAACAGACAACATAAATCTAAACAGAGATCAATTAGGGATTAGATTATCTTACATCCTAAAATTATAAAACAAATAGGCCATCTAAAAAGGGATATGCTTGAAAAAATCTAGCATAAATGTTTATCTTTGTAATACGTTAAATATACTATGAAAGTAAATAATTCCCTTAAAGAAGCGATCGATAACTACGGTGATGATCATGTTGGTAGTAGCGCTACAACTCCCTTGCGTGCTGATGCATTTGAACTTAGCAATTCTGACAAAATTGATCAAATCGAAGAAAAAGTCGCTGAGATTCTCGAAATTTTAGGTATGGACTTGACAGATGACAGCATTAATGGAACTCCCAAAAGAGTTGCCAAAATGTATGTTAACGAGATTTTTGGTGGTCTTCACCCCAATAATAAGCCTAAAGCTTCAACTTTTAGCAATAAATATAAATACGGGGAAATTCTCGTTGAAAAAAACATAACCCTCTACTCTACTTGCGAACATCACTTACTTCCTATTGTAGGAAAAGCCCATGTAGCTTATATATCTAAAGGTACTGTTGTTGGTTTATCTAAAATGAATCGCATTGTTCAATATTATGCTAAGCGTCCTCAGGTGCAAGAACGTTTAACGCTTCAAATCGTTGAAGAATTAAAAAAAGTACTTGGAACAGAAGACGTTGCTTGTGTTATTGATGCAAAGCACTTGTGTGTTAATTCTAGAGGGATTAATGACATTAGTAGCAGTACGGTTACTTCTGAATTTGGAGGTGCCTTTAAAAATAAAGAGACAAAACGCGAATTTTTGGATTACATCCAACTCGACACAGAATTCTAATGCAGCAACTTTCTGTATACAATTCCCTAAGTGGAAAAAAAGAGGTTTTTACCTCAATTACACCTAATTATGTTGGGATGTACGTTTGTGGTCCCACAGTATACAGTAACGTTCATCTAGGAAACTGTAGAACCTTCATGTCTTTTGATTTGATCTTTCGTTATTTAAAACACCTGGGATACAAAGTTCGCTACGTAAGAAACATCACGGATGCTGGTCATCTAGAAAATGATGAAGACGAAGGGGAAGACCGTATCGCAAAAAAAGCTCGCTTAGAGTCTATTGAACCTATGGAAGTGGTTCAGCGATATACGGTTGATTTTCATGAAACTCTGGCTAAGTTCAATAACCTACCCCCTAGTATAGAGCCTACAGCAACAGGTCATATCATTGAACAAATTGAAATTATAAAATCGATCCTGGCAAAAGGGTTTGCATACAAAGTAAACGGTTCTGTTTACTTTGATGTGCTCAAATACAATGAAACACACAATTACGGTAAATTAAGTGGTCGCAAAATAGAAGACCTCATCCACAATACTAGAACTTTGGATGGGCAAACAGATAAGAAAAGCCCTCAAGACTTTGCGCTCTGGAAAAAAGCAGAACCCAAACACATCATGCGATGGCCTTCTCCCTGGAGTGATGGATTTCCTGGATGGCACTTGGAGTGTACAGCAATGAGCACAAAATATCTTGGTAATCAGTTTGATATTCACGGTGGAGGAATGGATTTGAAATTTCCACACCACGAATGTGAAGTAGCTCAAGCAGAATCAATGACCAATCAAGCTCCCGTAAATTATTGGATCCATGCAAATATGCTGACTCTAAACGGTCAAAAGATGGCTAAGTCTACCGGTAATAATATTTTACCAGACGAAATTTTTTCTGGCAAAAATGAAATCTTCAGTAAAGCCTTCACCCCTGAAGTAGTTCGCTTTTTCCTTTTACAAGCGCACTACAGAAGTATTGTGGATTTAAGTGAAGATGCCCTTTTGGCCTCCGAAAAAGGATTTAGCAGGCTTCAAGAGGGTATACAAACGCTTAAAAAACTTACGCCTTCGGACAAGACCAAAGGATTTGACATGAGTGCTTGGGAAGCAAAATGCTATGCTGCAATGAACGATGATTTCAACAGCCCTATTTTAATAGCACAACTTTTTGATGCAGTACGCTTTATTAATGCTGCTAAAAACGAAACTGCTTCAATTAGTTCAGAAGACCAAGAACAACTTCTTAGTAAAATTATGATTTTCGTAGAGGCTATCATGGGTTTAACTTTAAATAATTCTGAAAATAAAAACACAGTAAATACCGCCCTTGAGGGAACTGTTGCAATGCTTATCGAGGTTCGTAAAACTGCTCGAAACAATAAAGATTTTGCTACCTCTGATCGAATTAGAGACGAATTACTCGCCCTTGGGATTCAGTTAAAAGACGGAAAAGAAGAAACTGGTTTTAGCCTTTAATCAAAAAGAAGATGAAAAGAATACTTGCTCTTCCTTTTATTTTAATTATCAAATTTTATCGGTCTTACATTTCCCCATTAACCCCTGCTTCCTGTCGTTATACACCAAGCTGTTCTCAGTATGGGCTTGTAGCTTTTGAAAAGTACGGGCTTATTAAGGGTTTTTATTTAACAATAAAACGAATTTTAAGTTGTCATCCTTGGACTAAGGGAGGCTTCGATCCTGTACCTTAACTTTATCATAATTCATAAAAATTAGGTACTTTTAACCAACAAAAATTTACATATGTTTTTTTCTAAAATACAATGGGCACCGACCGAAACATTATTTAAAATCGGAAGCTTTGGAATTCATTATTACAGTGTCATGTTTATTATTGCCTTTACCTATGGGCTTTATTTAATGAAAAAAATGTACGATAAGGAAAAGGTTTCAAAAGAATTTATTGAGCCTTTACTTTTCTATGTGGTAATTGCAACTTTACTTGGGGCTCGATTAGGAGAGGTGTTTTTTTACAATTGGGATTATTTTCAAAATCATTTAGTAGAAATTTTACTCCCAATAAAAGAACAAGTTGAAGGTGGATATAAGTTTACAGGATTCCGAGGGCTTGCCAGTCATGGTGCTGCTATTGGGATTTTAGTTGGTTTATACTTATATCAAAAAAAATACAATTACAAACCCTTAATTTGGATCTTAGACCGCTTGGTGATTCCAGTGAGTATAGGAGCCGCATTTGTTCGGATTGGTAACTTTATTAACTCTGAAATTGTAGGGGAATACACTGGAAATAATTTTGGTGTTGTGTTTCAGAACCGAAATGAAATTGCTCCAAGACACCCAGCACAATTATACGAAGCCCTAGGATATATAGCCCTCTTCTTATTACTTCGTTATTTATATAACAACAAACCCAACCGTTCCAATGGATATTTATTTGGAATGTTCTTTACCGTTCTTTTTAGTGTTCGATTTTTAGTTGAATTTGTAAAAGAAAGCCAAGGAGGTTTTGAAGACATAATGCCGATATTATCGACAGGCCAATGGCTCAGTATTCCAATGATACTTTTTGGTCTTTTCTTTGTGTTTAGAAAACCTGAAACTACCTTAACATAATGGATTCAATTGAAAATCTAAAGTACCCTATTGGAAAATACAAGTGGTCTTCTAGTCAACCAACAGCAGAACAAAAAAGAAACCTCTTAGAGGTTCTAATAAATTTTCCAGAACAGCTGCGAGAAGAAGTTGAAGGGATGAATGAAACTCAATTACAGACTCCTTATAGAGAAGGCGGATGGTCCGTAGCTCAAGTTGTACACCATTTAGCAGACAGCCACGCCCATGCTTATTTAAGATGCAAACATGCGCTTCTAGAAAAACAACCTGAAATAAAAGATTATACTGAAGCAGATTGGGCTAGTTTAGAAGATGCAACTTCTAATGATCTTTCTCCTAGTCTTTCTATCATTGGTGGTATTCATAGCCGTTGGGCTAAGTTCTTCAAAAGTCTTTCAGAGGATAAATTTAATTTAGAATACAATCACCCGGAACGCTCTAAGAATTATCCTTTATACATTGTTTTGGAACTTTATACTTGGCACAGTTTACACCATCTCGAACATATACGCGTATTGAAAAAGAATATGGACTGGAAGTAGCTTTTACTCTTCAGTCTTCTTGCTTTGTGTATCGTACATTACTGGAGTCGCTATAAAAACAGAACTGTATGTTCCAACAATAACCCCTACAATTAAGGCAAACATAAATCCTCGAATAGATTCACCACCGAAAATAAAGATTGCTAATAATACCAATAAGGTTGTTAATGAAGTGTTTAGTGTTCTACTTAACGTACTGTTTAATGCAGCATTTACTGTAGTATTTAACTCCCATTTAGTATGGTCATTTGTAAATTCTCGAATACGGTCAAAAACTACTACGGTATCATTCAGAGAGTATCCAATTACGGTAAGTATGGCTGCTATAAAAGCTTGATTTATTTCCATACTAAAAGGCATGATTGAATATGTAAGTGAGAATATCCCCAATACGATTAGTACATCATGGAAAACTGCTGCTACAGCTCCTAAAGAGAACTGCCACTTACGGAAACGTAATAGAATGTATAAGAATACTACTATTAAGGAACCAATTACGGCTAGGTAAGAGTTTTTCTTAATATCATCTGCAATGGTTGGTCCAACTTTAATAGAAGACATAATCCCAACCGTCTTAGCATCAGAACCATTTACAAATTCATCGTAAGAAATTTCAGCTGGTAAATAAGCCTGTAGTCCGTTATAAAGTTTTTCGTAGATTTCATCATCAATTTCTGTCCCTTCCTGGTCTACTTTATATTTAGTTGTAATCTTCAACTGATTATCTTCTCCAAAAGTTTTTGCCTCAACACTTCCAAAAGCACCTACAAGAACACTTTCAATTTCAGTTGGGTTTACAATTTTATCAAAACGAACCGTATACGATCGTCCTCCAACAAAATCTACACCTTGGTTTAATCCATTAATAGTTAACGAGGCAAGACTTGATATAATTAAAATCCCTGAAACTATGTAGGCAGTTTTTCTTTTTTCTAAAAAGGTGATCGACATATTCTGAAACAATCCTCTTGTTGCATTGGTAGCAAAAGACATTACTTTCCCTTTTGCAGAACGACCGTCAATTAGAAGTCTTGTGATGAAAATTGCAGTAAATAAAGATGTTGCTATACCAATCAATAAGGTAGTAGCGAATCCTTTAATTGGTCCTGTTCCAAAAACAAATAAAATTAATGCCGTAAGACCTGTAGTTATGTTTGCATCAAGAATAGAAGATAAAGCATTATCAAAACCATCTGCAACGGCTTTCATTTGCCCTTTACCTTTCTTTAATTCTTCTCTAATTCGCTCAAATATTAGTACGTTCGCATCTACCGATATACCAATAGTTAAAACAATACCCGCAATTCCAGGAAGCGTAAGTACCGCACCAAGACCTGCAAGAATTCCAAAAATCAGAAGTATGTTTAGGACTAAGGCAATATCAGCATAAATTCCTGACGATCCATAGTAGAAAATCATCCATAATAAAACAATCAAAAGTGCAATTCCAAAAGAATATATTCCACTTTGAATTGCTTCTTGACCTAAGGATGGTCCGACAATTTCTGACTGAATAATATCAGCTGATGCAGGTAATTTACCAGCTCTTAATACGTTGGCTAAATCAATTGATTCATTTAAAGAGAAGCTTCCAGATATTTCTGAACGCCCGCCAGAGATAGCTCCTTTAGAAACTCCTGGTGCAGAATAAACAATGTCGTCTAAGACGATTGCAATGTTACTTCCTTCTCGTGATGCTTTTCCAGTCATGTTTTCCCAGATTCGAGCCCCTTTAGTATCCATTTGCATAGAAACTGCTGGTTGACCTAATTGATCGTATGTATTGAAAGCATCAACGATTACACCTCCACTTAGGGGAGGAATACCGTCTCTATTCGATTTTAAAATATATAGGTCAACTATTTCCGACCCCTCTTGCTCTTTACCCCAAGCAAATTCAATATAACGAAACTGTTGTGGCAATAATCTTCTAACTTCAGGAAGATCTAAATAGCCCATAACTGTGTTTCTATCTTTCTTAGCAAATTGAGCTAATATAGGTCCACCTGAATATCCATAACTTTTTACTAAGTCAAGAAGTGGGTTTCCTAATGATATTGTTGCTGAGTCTTTAGCTTCAACATCTGCCAATAAATCATCAATTGCAGAAGTCTCTGTTTTCGTTTGATTTTTTTCAACCCCTTTTTCAATTAATAGATTATTTGCTGCATAAAGGAAGTTTGTGAATTGATCGTTTTTAAAAGTTTCCCAGAACTCCAATTGAGCTGTACTTTGAAGTAATTTTTTTACTCGTTCAACATCTCGAGCACCTGGAAGTTCAACTAAAATTCTTCCTGAAGTACCTAAACGTTGAATGTTTGGTTGTGTAACACCAAATTTATCAATACGTTTTCTTAATACTTCGAAGGCAGATACAATAGACTCGTCAATTTTACGACGAACAATCGGACGAACTTGATCATTAGACATTTCAAAATTTATAACATCGCTTAATGTTCTGTTCGCAAAAATATCTGGATTTGCTAATGAAACTCGGCCTTTAATAGCTTCAAAAGCTGTAAAAAAGGACTCTACGTAGGGCTCATCTGAGCTTTTCTGCAAAATGTCAGCATCTTCAAGAGCTTTATTGAAGGTTGGATTTTTTGAATAATCCGTCAAACCTTTTAAAATATCCTTAACCGAAATCTGAAGAATTACATTAATCCCCCCTTTAAGGTCAAGTCCTTTATTTAGTTCTTTCCCTTTGGCATCGTTGTATGATGTAATTCCATAAAGAGGTAGATTTCCAATAGAATCTAGATAACTTGTTTCGAATTGTTCTCTTAAAGAAACATAATCAGCTTGATCTTCAGCAACTCTACTGATGGCGTAAGAAGATGCTTTATCTTCCTCGCTACTTGAAATGAAAGTAAACGAAAGTTGGTAGATACTTACGATTCCAAAAAGGATTCCAAAAACTTTTATTAGTCCGTTATTCTGCATTAGTTTGATTTTTAATCGTGTTAAAGGCGAGCAAATATAAAATATAAGCCATGATTTAACAACTTTATAGGATTGTTTTGTAGGCAAAAAACCGCCAAATAGGCGGTTTCTTAATATTTTGAGTAAATTTTTATAAATTACTAGATAAAGCGTCGTTCATTACACGAACGGCAACAGCACTTTTTTTGAATTTTTCTTGTTCAGAAGCATCCAACTGAATGTCCAAGACTTTTTCTACTCCATTTTTTCCAATTATACATGGAACACCTATGCAAATATCATGTTCACCATATTCTCCTTCAAGAAAAACAGAGCAAGGAATCATTCGTTTTTGATCGTTTATGATACTATCAACTAAATAGGCAACTGAAGCACCAGGTGCATACCACGCGGACGTTCCTAATAGTTTGGTTAGTGTTGCTCCACCAACCATCGTAGCTGCCGCTACGTCTTCTAATTCAGAATTAGACAGGTGCTGGCTAACAGGTGTGCCGTTATAGCTAGCCAAACGAGTTAAAGGTATCATTGTAGTGTCTCCGTGACCTCCTATTACCATTCCTTGAATATCATTTGCAGGTTTATTTAAAGCTTTTGATAAATAAGTTTTGAAACGAGAACTATCTAGTGCTCCACCCATTCCTATAATTCTATTTTTAGGAAGACCTGTTGCTTTGAGGGCTAAATAAGTCATCGTATCCATAGGGTTTGAAACAACAACAATAATTGCATCGGGTGAGTGAACTAAAACGCTTTCAGCTACAGACTTAACTATACCTGCATTAATTCCGATTAATTCTTCACGAGTCATTCCGGGTTTTCTTGGGATTCCTGAAGTTATTACAACTACATTACTCCCCGCAGTTTGAGTATAGTCGTTAGTTACTCCTGTGATTCGTGTATTGAAGCCTAAAGTTGTTGCAGTTTGTGTAAGATCCAATGCCTTCCCTTCTGCAAATCCTTCTTTAATGTCCAATAAAACAACCTCACTAGCGATTCTTTTAATTGCAATGTACTCGGCACAAGATGCACCTACATTTCCAGCTCCTACTATGGTTACTTTCATAATTTATTTAAATTTTAATATAAAAATTACGATGCTTTAATTAGGCATCAATGTTTGCATAAATAGCGTTTTTCTCAATAAATTCTCTTCGTGGCGGAACTTCATCGCCCATAAGCATTGAGAAAACTCGATCTGCCTCACCACCATTAACGATTGTAACTTGGCGCAGTGTTCTAAACTCTGGGTTCATGGTTGTATCCCACAATTGTTCTGCGTTCATTTCTCCAAGACCTTTGTAACGTTGAACAGAAGATCCTTGTCCAAAAGAATCCATCAATCCTTCTCGTTCTTGATCACTCCAAGCGTATTGCTTTTTAGCTCCTTTTTTAACTAAAAACAAAGGTGGGGTTGCAATATATACATATCCCGACTCAACCAATTCTCGCATGTAGCGGAAAAAGAAGGTAAGGATTAATGTAGATATATGACTCCCATCGACATCTGCATCACACATGATGACTACTTTGTGATAACGAAGTTTCGTAAGGTTCAATGCCTTACTATCTTCTTCAGTTCCAATAGTAACTCCAAGTGCAGTGTAAATATTTCTAATTTCTTCGTTTTCAAAAACCTTGTGTTGCATGGCTTTTTCAACATTTAAAATCTTACCTCTTAAAGGTAAGATGGCTTGAAAATTACGATCTCTTCCTTGTTTAGCTGTACCTCCTGCTGAATCTCCCTCAACCAAGAACACTTCACAAATTGCTGGATCTTGTTCAGAACAATCTGATAGTTTTCCTGGAAGTCCACCTCCACTCATTACAGTTTTACGCTGCACCATTTCACGAGCCTTTCGAGCTGCGTGACGTGCCTGAGCAGCCAAAATTACTTTTTGAACTATAATCTTCGCATCATTAGGGTGCTCTTCTAAATAGTTTTCAAGCATTTCAGACACTGCTTGCGAAACTGCAGAAGTAACATCTCTGTTTCCAAGTTTGGTTTTGGTTTGGCCTTCAAATTGAGGTTCAGCCACTTTAACAGATATAATGGCAGTTAATCCTTCTCTAAAGTCATCACCGCTGATCTCAAATTTTAGTTTATCTAATAATCCAGAACCGTCGGCATACTTTTTAAGTGTAGAGGTTAATCCTCTTCTAAATCCAGCAAGGTGGGTTCCTCCTTCATGCGTGTTGATGTTGTTTACATAAGAATGTAAATTTTCTGAATACGATGTATTGTAAACCATTGCAACCTCAACAGGGATTCCATTTTTTTCGCCTTCTATTGATATAACATCTTGAATAATTGCCTCACGAGATGAGTCTAGGAAGCGGATAAATTCTTTAAGACCTTCTTTTGAACGAAATACATCCTGAATGAATTCTCCTTTTTCGTCTTTGTTTCTTTTATCTATAAGGGTCAGTGTGATTCCTTTATTCAAATAAGAGAGCTCACGCATTCTGTTTGCAAGGGTCTCATAATTGTATTCTAATACCTGCTGAAAAATCTCAGGATCAGGTTTAAAGGTAACTACTGTACCGCGCTTGTCGGAAGTTCCTATTTCTTTGACAGGAGCTACAGGCTTTCCTCTTTGGTATACTTGTTCATAAACTTTTCCTTCAAGATAAACTGTGGCGGTTAAAATTTCTGACAGCGCATTAACACACGAAACACCTACTCCGTGTAGACCTCCAGAAACTTTATAGGAGTCTTTATCAAATTTTCCTCCGGCTCCAATTTTAGTCATCACAACTTCCAAGGCAGAAACACCTTCTTTTTTGTGCATGCCCACTGGAATTCCACGACCGTTATCTTCGGTAGTAACCGAATTATCTTCGTTGATGATTACAGAAATAGTATCACAATGACCTGCTAAAGCTTCATCGATAGAGTTATCTATCACCTCATAAACCAAGTGATGTAATCCGCGTACGCCAACATCTCCGATGTACATTGAAGGACGCATTCTAACATGTTCCATACCTTCTAAGGCCTGGATACTGTCTGCCGAATATTGTTGTTTTTTAGCTTCTTCGCTCATTGTTTGAATTAGTTAAGAATTTGATGTTCTAAGTACTCCCAAATATACGAAAACAGCATAAGTTTTATAGACAAATAAGGACGTCAAACCCTTGAAGTTATTAACATTTTGTGTAAAAAAACATGTTTTAACAGAACTAAAAAACCCTTAGAATTTCTAAGGGTTTAATTTAATATATATTGAATTCTAATAAGCGTCATCATGTACCTTAGAAACAGCTCGACCGCTAGGGTCGTTCATGTTTTTAAATGCCTCGTCCCACTCTAAAGCAATCGGAGTGCTACAGGCTACCGATGGCACTGACGGCACACAGAGTGCTGCTGTTTCGCTTGGATAGTGCTCTTCAAAAATTGAGCGGTAATAAAATTCTTCTTTGTTTTGCGGAGTTTGCACCGGAAACTTAAAATGAGCGTTCTGCATTTGATCATCAGAAACGTTTTGTTCTACCACCTCTTTTAGTGTATCAATCCAATCATAACCTACTCCATCAGAAAATTGTTCTTTTTGTCGCCATGCTACACTCTCTGGTAGGTACTTTTCAAAAGCCTTACGAATTACCCATTTTTCCATACGATCAGCTGTGATCATTTTATCTGCTGGGTTAATGCGCATAGCAACGTCCATAAAATCTTTATCTAAAAATGGAACTCTACCTTCGATTCCCCAAGCCGCTAATGATTTATTTGCACGCAAACAGTCGTACTGATGAAGCTTATCTAATTTACGAACCGTTTCTTCATGAAAATCTCTAGGATTAGGTGCTTTGTGAAAATACAAGTATCCGCCAAATAACTCGTCTGCTCCTTCACCCGAAAGAACCATTTTAATCCCTAAAGCTTTAATGGCTCTTGCCAACAAATACATGGGGGTTGAAGCTCGGATAGTTGTTATGTCATACGTTTCTAAATGATAAACAACATCACGAATTGCATCTAAGCCTTCTTGGATTGTAAATTTTATTTCATGATGAACTGTATCAATATGTTTAGCAACTTTACTCGCGGCTTCTAAATCGGGAGAGCCCTCCAGTCCAACAGCAAACGAATGCAATTGAGGCCACCAGGCATCTTGATCATCATCAGCCTCTATTCTTTTAGCTGAATATAATTTTGCTAAAGCTGAAGTCACGGAAGAATCCAAACCACCCGAAAGCAATACACCATAAGGAACATCACTCATCAATTGTCGGCGAACTGAAGCGGCTAAGGCATCATGTAAATCGTCAATACTGGTTTGGTTGTCCTTGACAGCATCATAATCCATCCAGTCTCTTGCATACCATTGCGCGGGAGCTTGGGCGCCACTAACTAAGTAATGACCTGGAGGGAATAATTCGATTTTAGTGCAAACTCCTTCGAGAGCCTTTAGCTCAGAAGCCACATAAAAAGTACCGTTGTGATCCCAACCCATATACAAGGGGATGATTCCCATATGGTCTCTTGCAATAAAATATTCGTCCTTAAGTGTGTCGTATAGTGCAAATCCAAAAATTCCATTCATCTCATCTATAAAGCTTGGCCCCTTTTTTTCATAAAGAGCCAAAATAATTTCACAGTCAGAAGCTGTTTGAAAATCATATGCATCCTCAAACTGGGCGCGTAACTCTTTGTGATTATATATTTCACCGTTGGCGGCAAGTATATAGCGTCCATCTGAGCTAAATAAAGGCTGTTTGCCAGAAGTTGGATCTACAATTGCCAGACGCTCATGCGCCATAACAGCTTTATCGTTTGAGAAAATTCCACTCCAATCTGGACCTCGGTGACGAATACTTTTGGACATCCCTAAAACCTGAATACGTAATTCTTCTGAAGATTGTTTTAATTCGAAAGCACAAACTATACCACACATAATTATAAATTTTAATCAAATGTAATATTAAAATTGCTTATATAAATCTAATTAATATTTTTAATTTATTAATTAAACTAAAAATAGATTATTGATTAATTTATTAAATAATAAAATATTTATTTTGTTCTATACCTAATAATCTTAATTGCACTGTTATTTAGAGGCACGATAAACGATAACCCCATCAACTATAGTTGCAACAACATCAATATTAGTTACTGTGTTGATGTCAATTTCCATTATATCTTCCTTAAGTATAACCATATCCGCCATCTTACCTACCTCGATACTTCCTTTGATTTCTTCTTCAAAGTTTGCATAAGCTGCCCAAATAGTCATTCCTTTTAAAGCTTCCGTTCTAGTTAATCCATCTTCAATTTGAAAACCACCAAGGGGAAGTTGCTTTTCTGTAGTTCTAGCTACAGATGCATAAAAAGTTTTTAAGGGGCTTACATGTTCAACTGGGAAATCAGTTCCTAAAGCAACTCTTCCAGACCAATCCAACAAAGTTTTATATGCATAGGCATTTTTAATTCGACCTTCTCCTAAGCGCTCGTCAGCCCAAAACATGTCACTTGTAGCGTGCGTAGGTTGAATTGAAGGCAATATCTTACTCCCAAAAAACTCTCTGTCTATTTCGGAAACAACCTGAGCGTGCTCAACTCTCCATCTTGGATCCGGATCAATTGTTAGCGCTTTCTTGTATGCGTTTAAGACTTCATGATTGGCAGCGTCTCCAATTGCATGTGTATTCATCTGAAAACCTTTTTTTGTTAAAATAAACGCCAATGCTTCTATTTCTTCAACTGGTGTTACAAAAGAACCTCGGTTTCCTTTTTCATCTGAATAATCCTTTTTCAAGGCAGCTCCTCTACTCCCTAACGCTCCGTCAGCATAAACTTTTACCGATCGAATGTTCAACCTTTCCGTCTTTATTGGGCCTTTATCTAAGTAGTATTCTAAATTTTCCGGTGTATTACTAATCATTCCATAAACACGAATATCAAGAATATTTCTTTTTTGCATACTCTCAATCAATTCTAACTGCTCTTTATCAAGTCCAGCATCATCAACAGTAGTTAATCCGTTTTGAAAACAAATTTTCTGTGCAGCCAATAGAGCTTCTTCCTGTTGCTTTATTGTGGGTTTAGGCAAGGCTTGATAGACTGAGTCCATTGCATTGTCAATTAAAACACCCGTTAGAGCACCATCAACCAGAACAACAACACCTCCATCTACTTCTGTCGATGAGTCAATTCCTGCTAAATCGAGAACTTTTTGATTTACCAAAAGCGCATGGCCATCTACCCGCTTAACAGCAATCAATTCATTTGGAAAACGTTGATCTAATATTTCTTTGGTTGGATATTCTTTAATCTCCCATGTATTTTGATCCCAACCCTGTCCTAAAACTGGAACTCCAGGATTAGATTCAACATATCCTGTTATTCTTTGAATTACTTCCTCAAAACTCTTGGTTCCACTTAAGTCTAATTGTTGTTGTAATAATCCAAAGTTATAAAAATGACAGTGAGCGTCTATGAAACCTGGATAAATTGGAAAACCATTAAGATCAACAATGCTTTTAGCGGAGTATAATTCTATTAAATCTTCCCCGCCTACAGCTATAAACTTGCCGTTTTTAACAACAACAGCAGTAACTTTTTCAAAGTCTTCATTAACTGTATAAACAACCGCGTTGTGAATAATTAGATCTGCTTCTGGCGAAGAACAAGACAACAATAAAATGGAGCTAAGGAATAATAAAAAAGCTTGTTTCATTTGAACTATTTTTGTTATAAAAACAAATGTAAGCTAAAAAAATAATAATTGAAGATGGGAGTTTTACAAAGTTTCGAACAAAACTTTGAGCTCAATATTTAAAGCGTTGGCTACTTTTTATAATGTTTTAATGGTTGGGTTTGTGCTTCCCGCTTTAATCCTCTGAAGAGCACTTTCTTCCATTCCTTCACCAGAAGCAAGTGATGCTTGTGTTAATTTAAAACGCTTACGCAATACGCATATTTGTTTACCAACAATTTTTTGAGGCTCATTGCCTTCATAATTATACATAGTATCTCGTATTTCAATTATGTAAAGTAGATTAATATCTGGGTTTGACACACACAACATAACTGTACTAATAATGTTCAATTAACGAGATTCTAAACTAATAAATTGATACAAAGTATTTTATGTTTATTTTAATATATATGTGTGTGGTTATAAATCAAAATTATAGCGAACTCCTGAAAGAAATCTTGTCCCATAAGCTTGATAGTTTACCCAATGGAATTCTGGAGCATTGAAAATATTCTCACCTTTTACATAGAATTCCCATCTGTCGGTTAATTGGTAAGTGACTTTTACTTCTGCATTAACAAAAGAAGGAAGATCTGCTTCCATGAATGGAGCGTCTTGAGGATTCTGAACTAAAAAGCGTTCTCGGTATGAATTTTTCCTAGCACCAATAAATATAATATTTGGTTGGATAAATATTTTATTAAATATCTTAATATTTGCCTTAAAATCAAACTGTAATTCAGGCATATTCAAAGCTTCAGTTTCTTCTACTGAATAGTCTCTCCAATGTGCCTGAAGAGATAAAGAGCCCCCGTTTTTAAAAGCAGCTAAAACAGAGGTGTCAAATCCAAACTGCTCCAGTTCTCCGTAGATAACTTCAAATGAATTTCCGTATCTAAAAGCAATGAATTGTTCGTTGCTATTGTCGAATCCAAAATTTCTAAAAAAAGGAGCGTTATTTGCCTTTTGATAATAGGCATTCATAGTAAACTCCCAACCAGAGACTAACTTGGTTCTTGTACCCAATTTAACTGCATAAGGCACTTCAGTATTTTTAAGTATTATTGCAGGTGCTACAAATGGATTTTCATCCGAAAATGATCTAAAACTGTTTTGATTGAAATCCCCTGAAAGCTTTAAAAAAGGGGTTAAGTTGCCTTTTTTAGGCTTGTAAGACAAGTCCAAAAGCGGAAGTAGAAACAGGCCCTTTTCAATAAAATCATCTCCAAATCCATAAACAGCTGCGGCCCCAGCTTTAAACTTAAAGCGATTAGCACCTGAACTCACAAATAAATTTATTTTAGAAATTCCTGAAGCAAAAGAACTAGTTTCGTTTGAATAGTATTCTGAAGCAAACTTATTATTTAAGTAACTAATGCTTGGGTCTACATTAATTGCAATTGAACCTAAGCTTATTTGAAACTTTGATTTTAGCTTCAACTGAAGTTCATTTGTACTAAAACTATCTGTTGTTAAATGGGCTGTAATAGATGCCTCTTTTAAAATAGAACTATACCACTGCCAATCAGACTTTATAGAAAGGTAATTTATACGCTGCTTAGGGTTTAAGTTTGATAAAATAACTTCATCTTCAATAGGCTCATTTAGGCCATAAAAATTTTGATTGTGTGATCTAAAAGATAATTGAGACAATGAAGTCATCGAGTTAGTGCTTTTGCTATAACTAAGGTGAACAAGTGCTGCGCTTTGTTTTGTTGAAAGAATTGGCTCTGGCAAGTCTTTAAATAACCCATTGAAATGGACCAACCAACTAACTTGCTGTCTTCTATCCAGATTGATTTGAGCAGAATGATCTAAAATGAAATTATTGAAATTTCCAAATCCAGAACTTACGGTAGCATTATATTTCGGGATTGACTTCTTTTTTTGAAGCACTTTAGCAGACCCTTTAGATGGAATAAAGGTTGAGGCTACTGGTATTGAAAATATAGAATAGTTCAACTTCAGTTTTTCTCTCCCGATTGAATCAATAACTAGGGGCTGTTCTCTTATTTTAAAAACTTCGGACAAGCTTGGTGTATAGGATTTGATTACGGTTACTTCTTGAACCCCAATAGTAACCTCATCCTCCTGCCCAAAAACAGTAAAAAAGCTGAATAACAAACCAATCCAAAGGCTTGCTTTGAACTGTTGTTTATGAATTTTCATTTGCTTCTTCGACTTTAATGGATGAATTGTTTTTAGATTCAATTGATTTTAAATTTTCTAAATCCAATTGTGCTTGCTTAATTATTTCTGGAAATTGAGTGAAATTAGTTAAAATAGATTCTAATATAAATGAAGCCTGAAAAGCATCATCTAACTGATAAAAGTTCTGAGACATCAACAACAAACTCTTGGCTCCCCATTCTGGATAATTACCAAAGTCTTTTGCTATTCTCTCGATTAACAAATTGGAAGCTTCATATTCGTGAACTAAATGTTTTTGGTTTGCATTAAAATAAAGCGCTTCGACCGCCAAAGAAGCATCGGGGGCGTTTTCAAGTTCAGCATAAGCACCTTTTGCTTTATCTATGTTTTTGAGTTTTATACTCGATTGTGCTATAATTCTGTAGGCATCCCATTTGATTTTTTGATCTAATTGCTTCAATTCTATTGCGCGCTCTGCACAGGAAATTGCTTCTGAATATTCCTTTTGCTCAAAATACAGTTGCATTAAATTAAACAAAGCATAGCGTTTGTTTTCTCGGAATTGAGCAAGTTCATCAAGGGTTTTCCAATAGGATAAGGCACGAGACTCTTGATCGCTATTTATTAATGCTTGCGTAATCCTAACCAGTGATTGTTCGGTATATTCTTGAATAGGTTGATCCAATACTGCTTGATATTGTTCGATTGCTTCTTCCCACTCCCCCTCTTGAAAATAAAGTTCTGCAGACAAAAACGAAACTTGTAATTGATTTGCTCCTTGGGGATAGTTACTTAAATAAGCAGTCAATGCTTTCTGTGCGGCTTTTTTCTTGTTATTATTGAAAAGACGTTCCGCAGATGTAAACGCAGCGCGTTCCAACTCATTATCCTCAAGGGTTACACCTTTTAATTGCTTAACCCAGCGGGTAAAATCCTCAACTTCTGCTAAATCTATGGCAATCTCTTTTGCAGTCTTAAGTGCTTGCTGTGCGACTTCTTCATTTGGATACACTTGAATCAATTGTTTTAAAACTCCCAGTGCATCATTCAGGGATTCTGCATTATACAAAATTAATCCTTTATTCAATAATGAACGAGAACGATAAGGGCTTTGAGAATAATCCTTTGCGAGAATATCGTATGTCTCAATAGCTTTGATGTTGTTATTCTCCCTAGTATAGGCAAGAGCTAATTGAAAATAGGCATCATCAAGTAAAGAAGTATTGGGATATGTTATTATCAGCTGATTTAGTGCTTCTATTTTCTGGGGATTTCGTTCTACAAAACCATAACTCAATGCCTTTTGATATAGCGCATACATTCCTTTTGTAACGTCCATCGCAATAGCTTTTTCATAAGCCTCCGTTGCAGGCCAGTATTTTCCTAAGACAAAATAACAATCTCCCAGACGTAAAAATGTATCTCTTTTGTATGAATCAGAAAGGTTTTCTTGTTTTAGATAAGCTTCAAATAAAGCCTTGGATTTTTCGTAATTTTTAAGTTTAAAATTAGCATAACCCATATGATAACTAAGTTTATTATATCCTAAAACTTTCCTTGCAAAAGGATGAGATCTAAAGGTATTTAAATCCAAAAGAACAGCTTGAAAATCATTTAGCTCGTATTTTGCAAGAGCACTCCAATACAAACAATTTGCTTCAATTGTCTTGTCTTTGTTTGTTTTTAAGGACTGATTAAAAAATTCAACAGCATCTTCATACAAGCCACTTTGAAAAAGAGCAACCGCTTTTAAGTAATTTACTTTTTGTAGCGCATCATCGTATTGACTTCCTGATTTTTTATTTAAAATTTTTATAGCTGCATTGAAATTCCTAGAATTGACATAAGAATCAATTAGAAGTTCTTCAATTTCAGGTACAGCTTTATTCATAGGATATTGATCTAAAAAAGAAGCCAAAAGTAAAGATGGATTTTTATAGGCATTACCTATTTCATAGCTCAAGCGAGCATAATTCAATAATGCATCTTCAGAAATCACAGCATCAAATTTTAGAGAAGCTGCACTTTTGAAAGCATTCAAAGCTTGGGTCTTTTTATCCATTTTCAGATAGCAATCTGCTAAATGATAATAGGCGTTTTGAGCCACTACATTCTTACCAGAAATAATTTTATTAAACTGTCTGATGGCGTTTTCATACTCACCAAGCCTGAAGTAGGTGTATCCTAGTTGATAAAAATCAGTATTGGACCATTTACCCTTTTTACCTTTATAAACTTCAAGGTATGGAAGCGCAGAATTAAAATCATTAAGATTAAAATAGCTTTCACCTATTATTTTTGAAAGTTCGGAAGTTTGATTTTTGTTAGCATCTTCAAGACTTGTTCTTGCAATAACTATGGCTTGTTCGAACCTTCCTAAATTAAAATTCATATAGGCTTGAAAGTAACCAACGGTAGTGTTGTTTTGATTAACTGTTGCTTTATTAAATTTCTCTGCAGCTTCATCATAATCATCTAATTGATAGGCAATGTATCCAAGGTAGTAACTGGCATCAAATTGGTATTTCTCAACATCTTCAACTTTTTTAAAATAAGTCTCAGCTTGTTTAAAACGCTTGGACGCGAACAAAGCATATCCCTTATTGAAGAAATAATCATTTCTTTTGTCTGAAGCTACATCAGCTGCTTTAATCTTATTAAACCACTTTAAGGCGTAGGTATATTTCCCGTTTTCAAAATAGTACGCTGCTAAATCATAGTATGCAGTTTCGGACAAATAACTTGTTGGATTTTCAGTCATGAAAGCAGAAAGTTTTTTTTCTGAACCAGGCCTGTTTAAGCGTAAATCAGTGGCTATTTTATAGAAATCTGCGGCAGTAGAATAGTCACTTAGTGATGGGTAAAAATCAACTAAATTAAAATACTGACTGGCTAAACTAAAATTATCAGATCCAAAATAATAAGAAGCTTGAGTTTGAGGAATTTTGTTTACACCCATCTGAGCCCAAACCGCTGAACACGATATAGATAAGAATACAAAATAAATAAGATAAGCTTTGTTAATGTTGATTCTTAGCATGGATTAAAGTTAAGCTTAAGTTCCTACTTTTAAAACGTAGTATTTTTTTTTAAAGTATAAATTATCAACAAAAAATTTCGGGACGTCTAATTTGTTTCTATTTTTACATGAACCGGAGAAAATCACTTTAGGATTTTCTTTGAAATGACCAATTAAAAAATCACATGAAATTACCCTTAGTTCAATTTGAAAATGCCACGATTATTCAAAATAAACAAACAATTTTGAGTGATGTAAATATTGAGGTTCAACAAGGTGATTTCACTTTTTTAATTGGAAAAACAGGGACTGGGAAAAGTAGTTTAATCAAAACGCTTTATGCTGACCTTCCTCTTCAATCAGGAACTGGAAGAGTTTCGGATTTTAATTTAGCTGAAATCAAACAGCGTGAAATTCCTTTCTTACGACGAAGATTAGGTGTTGTTTTTCAAGATTTCAAGCTTCTCTCCGATCGTTCTATTTTTGAAAATCTAAGTTTTGTTCTCAAATCAACAGGTTGGAAAGATAAAAAAGAAATAAAAGAACGTATAGAAGAAGTATTAGATTCTTTGGGAGTTGAAGGCATTTCAGGAAAATATGCTTTTGAACTTTCGGGAGGTGAACAACAGCGTGTAGCCATTGCTCGCGCGCTACTTAATGAACCTGAACTTATCATAGCAGACGAACCAACTGGAAACTTAGACCCGCAAACTAGCCTAGAGATAATGGAGGTTTTTAGAGGTTTACACCAAAAAGGAATGACCATTATTATGGCAACCCATGATTATAATATGATTGTGAAGTTTCCCGGAAAAATACTTCGGTGTGATGCGGGAAAAATTTACGAAGTAGTTCAAAAAAACGAAGCCTAAAGATTACTCTCTAGGCTTGTTTGATACTATAAATAAATTTATTTTTATTTTCCTGTCATGCGTTTTCTTTGATTCTCATCAAGATAAACTTTACGTAATCGCATGCTTTTTGGAGTTACTTCCACGTACTCATCCCCTTGTATATATTCTAAAGCTTCTTCTAAAGAAAATTTAATTGGAGGAGCTAAACGAACTTTATCATCCGTTCCTGAAGAACGAACATTTGATAGCTTTTTAGTTTTGGTAACATTAACAACCATGTCGTCTGCACGAGAATTTTCACCGATAACTTGTCCGGTATAAATTTCTTCGTTTGGAGCAACAAAGAATTTTCCGCGCTCTTGCAACTTATCTAATGAATAAGGAATTGCATTTCCTTTTTCCATTGAAATAAGAGATCCATTGTTTCGTCCAGGAATTACTCCACGAAACGGCTGAAACTCTTTGAATCTGTGATTCATAATTGCCTCTCCAGCAGTTGCAGTAAGCAATTGGTTTCTTAGACCTATAATACCTCTAGAAGGTATTAAAAACTCACAAACCATACGTTCTCCTTTAGGAGTCATACTCAACATTTCGCCTTTTCTAAGAGTAACCATTTCAATCGCCTTACCAGAAACACTCTCAGGTAAATCAATGGTTAATTCTTCGATAGGCTCATGCTTTTTACCGTCAATTTCTTTTATAATTACTTGCGGTTGTCCAATTTGAAGTTCATACCCTTCTCTTCTCATTGTTTCAATTAAAACAGACAAGTGAAGTACTCCTCTACCAAAAACAATGAATTTATCGGCAGAGTCGGTATTTTCCAAGCGCATTGCAAGGTTTCTTTCTAATTCTTTTTCTAAACGGTCTTTGATGTGTCTTGAAGTTACAAATTTTCCGTCTTTCCCAAAAAATGGAGAATCGTTAATTGTAAACAACATGCTCATTGTTGGCTCGTCTATTGCAATAGTAGGAAGTGCTTCTGGCTCAAGGGCATCTGCAACTGTATCACCAATTTCAAAATTTTCTAGCCCTATAATAGCACAAATATCTCCTGCTTTTACTTCTTCAACTTCTTGTCGTCCCAAACCATCAAATAAATTCAATTCTTTGATTCGAGCTTTAGTAATTGTTCCTTCTCTATTAACTAAACTTACCGGCATATTAGCAGTAAGTGTACCTCTTTGCAAGCGTCCAATAGCTATTCGACCTGTATAAGCCGAAAAGTCTAAGGAAGTTATGAGGAGCTGTGGAGTTCCTTCTTCTACTTTTGGATCTGGAACGTGTTTCAAAACCATATCCAATAAAGGCTCTACGTTTTCAGTTTGATTTCTCCAATCTTCACTCATCCAATTGTTCTTTGCAGAACCGTAAACTGTTGGAAAATCTAATTGCCACTCTTCTGCTCCTAATTCGAACATTAAATCAAAAACAGACTCATGAACTTCTTCTGGAGTACAGTTTTCTTTATCCACTTTATTAACAACAACAATGGGTTTTAACTTTAAGTCGATTGCCTTTTGTAATACAAAGCGAGTTTGTGGCATTGGCCCTTCAAAAGCATCAACAAGAAGTAAAACACCGTCAGCCATATTCAACACACGCTCAACTTCACCACCAAAATCGGCGTGACCAGGAGTATCGATAATATTAATCTTTGTGTCTTTGTACATTACAGAAATATTCTTAGAAAGAATCGTAATTCCACGTTCTCTTTCCAAATCATTATTGTCCAGAATTAAATCCCCGGTATTCTGATTGGTTCTGAAAAGCTCGCAATGATGCATAATCTTATCTACCAAGGTAGTTTTACCGTGGTCAACGTGTGCAATTATTGCAATGTTTTTAATTTTGGACATCTGTGTTTATTTTTTTAATCGCGCAAATATAACCTTATATATTCAGCTTTTAGCTAAAAGTTTAAGGTTTCGAATTTATAGGGTATTCAACTAAAAACTTTACTTTTGCAAAAAACATTTTATGGACTTTTCAAAACTGTCGAATATTAATCACCAAAACAGTGACCAATTCTTTCTGTTAGCAGGGCCTTGCGCTATTGAGAATGAAGCAATGGCGTTTGAAATTGCTGAAAAAGTATTGTCTATTACAGACCGACTGAACATTCCTTTTGTTTTTAAAGGGAGTTTTAAAAAGGCAAACCGAAGCAGAATTGACAGTTTTACAGGAATTGGAGACGAAACTGCACTTGAAATTCTTCAGAAAATTGGAAAAACATTCAACATACCAACGGTAACTGATATTCATGAAGCGGCGGATGCGGAAAAAGCTGCAGTTTATGTAGATGTTTTACAAATTCCAGCATTTTTAGTTCGACAAACCGACTTGGTGGTTGCAGCTGCAAAAACTGGAAAGGTTGTAAACCTAAAGAAAGGTCAATTTATGAGTCCTGAGAGTATGCAATTTGCGGTTCAAAAAGTCAAGGATAGCGGAAACGATGCTGCTTGGATAACCGATCGAGGAACACAATTTGGATATACTGATCTTATTGTGGACTTTAGAGGGGTTCCTGCAATGCGTTCTGTTGCTCCAACAATATTAGACGTAACTCATTCTTTACAACAACCCAACCAAGCCTCTGGAGTAACTGGAGGTCGGCCAGAACTTATAGAAACGATAGCCAGAGCAGGGATTGTAAACCATATCGATGGTTTATTTATCGAAACACACCCAAATACTTCCCAAGCTAAAAGTGATGGTGCAAATATGCTTTCGCTTGATTTATTAGACGGAATGTTAACAAGACTAACAGAGATTAGAAAAACTATCAATCAGTTTTAAATAAAAGATATACTTTTACACCCTGCTTAAATTAAGCAGCTTCTTTGAAATAATGGGGTCGACTGGTTTTGACAGCGAGATCAATCGAAAAGTAAGCATGTCGAGCAATGAATCAAATCTCGTAAAACTAAGATTCAACCTTTAATAGGCGAGAATAACTACGCTCTAGCTGCATAAGCGACTGAATTATAGTAAGTCACTGCCTAGTCTCAACCAGGTTGAGAAGCCGGATGTCTCTTGAAAGCCCTTGTTGACGGCGTTCAAATCAGAGGCACCATAAAGGTCAACATCGAAGTCTGGAGGTTCCGGTCAGATTTTTCAATAAAGGAACTAAGGAATGTGTGGGCGGTTTTCAGTCAGTACATTTTCGAAAACTAAATGATAACTAAACATGTAGAAGGCTCTTCTATTGCTTGTATGGACGAGGGTTCGATTCCCTCCGACTCCACTATTACACCCCGAAAGCTCAATGTTTTCGGGGTTTTGTTTTTTTGCTGGGTTGTGTGCTGGGTTGTTCGGTCTTTTTTAGCTCTAAAATATGTGACTGATCCGAGCGATTTGACCATGCTCTGGATGATGCAAAAATCCCTCGATTGCTTTAATCGATCGATAGCCATTTCTATCGTGCCAGGAATCTGTCCCAGATGGAGACCTCAGCGATTCAATGTTCACCTTTCCAATGTCTTTGGATGTCTTATGGTGAACGTGGTGAGTGTAGATGTGTCGATGCTTTGTTTTGGCCCAATCTTCTGTGACATTAAATCGTGATTCTTGTCCCTGCATGTTGTCATCAACTGACCAACCCCATTGGACACTTGTCGCCGTAGCTTGATTATATAGCCTTTCATATTTGTGGTGTTCAAAAGGAACCTTGATTCTGTAATCACTCCCTGGTTTGTTGTGTCCCAGTCATGAGCAGTTTTTTTAATGCTTGGCTAATTTGTCGTTCAACGGCATCATGATATTTTTCATCAAAATTTGATCCTTTTTCAACAAGGGAAATTGAATTTATAAAACAAACCATTGTTTCTGTTATATAGGATCATCTTAAAGCTTAAGTTTCATAAATCTGTAGCTTATAATATTTAGCAGGTGAGGTATTATGCACTTTTCTAAATGCCCTAAAAAAGGATTGATTCGAATTAAAACCACATTCTTCTCCAAGTGCATAGATAGAATGAGACTTTAAATAACCTTGGTTCATTAACGCAACTGAGTGTGAAACTCTGTACCCATTAACATAGTCATTGAAGCTCAATCCTGTTTCCATTAAAATATAATTTCTAATTTCTGAAGGGTTACTTTCACAGAGGACAGAAAAATCATTTAAAGAAACCCTCGGTTTTAAATACATCTTTTGGTTATCAACAATATCAATAAAAGTGTCTTTTAATTCAAACTTTATTAATGGATTAACGATGCTAGACTGATTACGTCCTTGAAAATGAAATAAAATGGTAGGGTTTAAGACAATGAAGGTAAAGGATATTATTCCAAATATATTTTTTAGGTCTACATTTTCAACAAAAGCTAAATTAACTTCAAAAACTGTCAGAAATGAAATCCAGGAATTTAAAGCAATAAATAAAAAATATCCGTTTATCCAAAACAGATAGACCAAGGGGCGCTTTAATTGATTTGAGTTTAGAACGTTTTTCAAACACTTTTTATAAACTCTAATAAAAAGAAAAAGTAAATAGCTAACCCAAAGAATCGCAAGATCTTTGGTTGGATAATCTGCTTTTACTTCAAGATTAAAAGGAGCTAACCCTATAAAGGGCTCTTTAAAAAAGCTTCCTCCTAGATTAATTATCAATAAAAGGAATACGAAAACACCAAACGCAATTTTATCTGTCTTAGTTAATTTTTCTTCTCTACCATTTATTAATGACTGAATATGAATGGTTAATAATACTAATGAAAGTCCCCGTAAAATCATAACTAAATTTGTGTATTCTATAGGGACAACTTTAGCTACGCTAAATCTCCACAAGAGTAAAGCGAAGATTTGCAATAAGAGACTGCCAATTAGCCATTTTAGATAGTAATTGTTTTTAGGCGTCTTCTTGGCTGCTAAATAAACCAAAATAATTGTTAAAAAGAAAATAATTAAATCCGTAATAAACAATGATCCAAGCATAAGGGTTTTATAAAAGTTTACACCAAATAATTTATTTGGAGCAAGTAATCAAATAAATTATCATAACAAAAATAGTTAATTTCTTTGTTTTGCTAAGAATTAAAATAAGCTTCAAATGAAATCCTCTACTTTTAAATCCATTATAATAACATTATTGCTGCTTTTGACAAAGCTATCCAATGCTCAGTCTGGGAGTGTAGTTACATTGGGTCGCTATTGGGGAGGAAATTCCAAGTTTTTTCAAGTTGTACTAACAATATTAAGTTTATTGTTTGTGCAAAATATCATTGCACAAACTGTAACTAACTTAAATGATTCTGGTACGGGGTCTTTACGCCAATCAATTGTTGATGCAGAGGCAAATGCTGGGGCAGATACCATTTCATTCACTTCTGGACTTTTGGGGACAATTACCTTAGCTTCTGATTTGCCAAACATAACAGAGAACTTAACAATTATTGGACCTGGTATAGGCCTCGTATTAAGCGGAAACAATTCTTGGAAAATGTTTAATGTTACAAATAATGCACAACTTACAATCAGTCAAATGACTTTTTCATATTGTGCACAGAATATCGCAGACAACACTGGATCCGTTTTTAATGTTGGATCAGGAAGTAAAATATATGCTGACAATATAAGGCTTACTAATAATGCATGGCTAATCGCACATACATTTCACAATATTTCGGATACTTCAGGTACCGTTCTCAGTATATCAGACTCAGAAGTGTCAAATAATATTACAACTAATACTAGTTGGGCACAAGACAACCTTTTTTCATGTAGGCATGGCAGCACACCGAATTACCCAATAATTGAGAGTGATGAAAAAAATAGATTATTATTTGAAAATGTTACTTTTTTAAATAACAACACCCCAAAACTTATATACAGTACCCGTTTTTTAAAAATAAACAATTGCACCTTTACTGGAAATAAACAAGTTTTTTTAAATTATTCAGCTAACAGACATATTGTTACCAATTCAACATTTACCTCCAACACCCCAGATCCAGATCCATATTTTGGTGTAGCAAGTCTCTTTCACACTAGTAACTGGTATACACAGATGTGGAGTAATTGGCACATTGATCCAACTTGGGGAACCAATTTTAATCTCTATGATAACAACTCTTTTTCAAATAATGGTGGTGATATCTTGATTTCATACAACAGTAATTGGTCCGCTAGTGGGGGTGCAGATTATCTAAGTAATTATGATCTAAATGGCGGTAAAACCTTCACTACCATATCAAACAATACTGGTACTCATCAAGCCGCTTTAACTTTTATTAGCTCGTCTGGCAGCGGCGTTATATATTTAAACAATACGTTGACAGCTCCTGGCATAAATTCTGCTCCAACAGGGGTTAGTTTATCTCCTTCATCAGTCAATGAAAACGTTTCAATAGGAACAACAGTTGGATCACTATCCACTACTGATTCTGATAGTGGAGACAGCCATACCTATAGCTTAGTTACTGGAAGTGGTGATACGGACAATGGAAGTTTTAGTATTAGCGGCGCTAATTTGCTTACGGGAACAGCTCTCGATTATGAAACTAAAAACAGTTACTCTATTCGGGTTCAAACCAGTGATGGAACAGCTACATATGCCAAAACGTTTACTATTACTGTAGCAGATGTTTTTGAGGATGCAGACGGTGATGGAATACCTGATCAAACAGACAACTGTCAAAGTTCAGCTAATCCAAATCAAGCAGATGCAGATGCAGATGGCATTGGAGATGTTTGTGATTCTGATATTGATGGAGATGGGTTTGCAAATTCGTCAGACAATTGCCCTTCGACGGTGAATCTAGATCAAGCAGATTTTGATGCTGATGGTTCTGGTGATCTTTGTGATCTAGATGACGACAATGACGGAGTTCTAGATACCGATGATGCTTTTCCTTTAGATGAAACTGAAACAGTTGACAGGGATAATGATGGCATAGGAAATAATGCAGATCTAGACGACGACAATGACGGAGTTCTAGATACCGATGATGCTTTTCCTTTAGATGAAACTGAAACAGTTGACACGGATAATGATGGCATAGGAAATAATGCAGATCTAGACGATGACAATGATGGGGTTCTAGATACCGATGATGCTTTTCCTTTAGATGAAACTGAAACAATTGACACGGATAATGATGGCATAGGAAACAATGCAGATCAAGATGACGATAATGATACTTACTTAGATTCAAATGATGATTTCCCATTAGATTCCTCTGAATGGATTGACACAGATGGAGATGGCCTTGGAAATAATGAAGACCTTAATGATGATGATGATTATTGCTTAGATGAAGATGATAATTTTCCCCTTGATTCCTCGCTTTGTATTGATACCGATGGTGATGGTATCGACAACAGTTTTGATATTGATATAGATGGCGATGGTGTGTGGAACGATCAAGATGACTTTCCATTGGATGCCTCTGAATCCAAAGACACTGATGGTGACGGAATTGGAGATAATACAGATCCTGACATCAACAACGATGGTTTCCCTGAAGGACAATTATTCATTTCTGGTGCATTAACCCCGCAATCTGGAGGGCTAGAATCTACTTGGAAAATAATTAATCTTGAAATGTACCCCTATTCTATTGTACAGGTTTTTAGTCCAGACGGATCTTTAGTGTTTAAGGATATCAATTATAAAAATGATTGGAAGGGAGCCCATTATAAAACAGGGAAAGCCCTCCCTACTGGTCCATACTTATATCAAATTTATATTGGCGAAAAAGAAGAACCACTAACGGGATGGATTTATATTTTTAATTAAGATTTTATGAAAAACTACTATATAACCCTTGCGCTTTTTCTTCTAAGTACAACTGCATTTAGCCAGACTCAAGATAATATGCTTATGGAGCGCTTTTTTATGAATGCGTTCAATCCGGCTTATGTTGGTTCTGAAGGCAAATCGATTGCTATCGTTACTCGAACCGCCTGGTCGGGGGTTGCGCAGGCTCCGCGTTCAAATTACTTATACTATTCGGGTGCTCCTAAAAAGAACCTTTCCTTTGGAGTTTCTGTAATTTCCAATAAGATATACATTGACACTCGAAATCAGTATGCTGTTGATGCAAGTTATAAGCTAAAGCTTGGAGGACAATACACCCTGAACTTGGGACTGAAAGCTGGGATAGCTTCTAAGAAAACAAACCTTGAAGACTTGGATCGGATTACAACAGAATCAAACCCGTTCATTACATCAACCAATCAAGGAAATTATCCTGTGTTTGGTGCTGGATTTTTAATTCAAGGAGAGAAGCTATACTTTTCTTTAGGAACTCCCAATTTTCTGAATCCAGAAAAGTTCATAGATGATAGTTCATTTATTCAAAACCAGAACCCAATACTCTATATGGCGGCAGGTTATTCAATAGACCTTGGCTTCTTTGATTCAACAATTAACCCCTATGTCACTTCTAGGATAATTACGGGAGTTCCCAATCAAATGAGTATTGGTGGAAACTTTAATTTCAAAAATATTTTTGAGATCGGAATGGGTTATAAAAGTATTGATTACGCTTACGTAATGTTTATGCTTAAACTGAAAATGGGAATCGACATTGGCTATGCTACCGACTTTGGTGTGGGTAATAACAGCAATATATCCAGAACAGGATTTGAGCTCTTTGCCAAGTATCGGTTCTGAGAACTTAGAGAGAAGGACTAGCTTTTGAAGCTACTAATAGTGTTTTTAGCTGGACACCTACAGCTGCAGGAACGTATTATTACCAATGTTCGGTTCACGACGTTATGTATGGTACAATTACTGTTCAATAACAGGCATATCATCTTCAGTAAGTTCAGATACTTCTAAACATAAAAACCCCCCACCAAAAGCAACCAAAACGTTCGTATGAAGATTAATTAATTTATCTTCAATATCCTCTCTATTCATTTCTTAAAAATTAAAATCTATTGGTTCGTTCAAGCTATGGCTAGCTGGTTGAATTTTCGGACAAACGAACGGCATCAGTTTAATCAACAATTCTATCCTTTCCTTAGGGTCAAGTTTTTCAAAATGAAACTGCACTTGAGAAATTTCATCAAACACTAATTCTTTCAAAACCTCTCTGACTTCTTTAGTCAATCGATTTGGAGTTCCTTTTTTTCTGCCTCCGTATTTTACTGCTGCAACTGTTTCCATCTACTTTCTGCTATTTTAGATTAAAAAAAATTATGATGAGCATTTTTATGATCAATGCATTTAGTGATATACTGTGCGATTGCTTTTTTCCCTCGAATGCTTTGAATCTCTAATAATGCTTTTGAATTAATCCTCATATGTTTAATCATATCCTCTCTTGATAAATTTCCTGAACCCTGAATCAATAAATGTGCATGATTGATCTTTTGAATGTTCTGCTGATAGTCTAATTCAAAATCATCTTCAAGAGTATAGAATACATGATTCACTTTTGGGGATTTTATTAGTTCCTGAACCTTTTTATCGATTATATGTGGCTTCATTCGATAATGAGTTCTAATTACAGTAGTCATATTCCATGGAATCATCTCAGCTAAACCATTAGCGTAATTAATTTTATTCATTGATAATCAGTATTTTACAGATATTTATATGATACAGAAAGGATAATGCGCTGTCCAGAGGATCAAACACTATATTTACTTACTCTATATATTAAACGATTTTTTTAGAAAGTGTTATTGGAAAGAGAGGTTTGAAAAGTTTAATATCACTTCTATAACAACATATGTTTAACATATGTTTTACATGTGTTTTAAATATGTTTGACACATGCATCGTCCTATAGTAATTGGTGCTTATTTCGATGAATCTTCATTACTCAAAAACCCTTGTAGCTTGATCCATAACAGTCTCAAGATTGATTTTTTTATATTTCTGCAATGTCTTTGGATCTCTAATACCTGTAATTGACATGATAATATGATCGGGCATTCCTTTTGTTGATGATAGGGTTATGAAAGTTCGCCTTGCTGTATGTGATGTTATAACCTCCCAGCGCTGGAAGCGCTCGATCATTTTTTTTGACCCAAGATATCTTGTCTTTTTAACCTCATCATTAAATCCAGCCTTTTTGCAAATCTTTTGAATTGCCTTGTTGAATTTCTGAGATGACACTGTTCTGAATTGCCAGTCATATTTATCCAAGAGCTTTTCCAGTTTTGGATGCATTGGGATGTATGAATTTGTTTCAGTCTTTTCAGCACGCTTGATGATCAATCCATTTTTTACATCGGATTTTTCAAAAACAGAATAGTCAGAAAACCTTTGTCCAGAGTAAACACCGATCAAAAACATGTCACGATGAACGTCCAAGGTGTGATCCAGTTTCATTGTCTCCAGGATTTTGACCTCTTGATCAGTGAGTGCGATGTCATCAGTATCTCTTTTTTTGACTGTGACCTGCTTGAAATCTTCTGGGACAGCTCTCCCTTTTTTTATGTTCCAATTCAAAAAGGTTTTGAAAAAAACCAAGTTCCTGGAGAGTGAGTTGTCGGTGTTCTTGTAGACGTCTCTCATATATGCCACAAAAGCCCAGAGGACAGTGTCTGTCATGTCTTTGAGTTTGAGTTGACGTTTGCCCTGGAATCGTTTGAACTTGTCCCTGGATTGCCTGTATTTTGTTTGTGATCCTTTTGTCAAGGTTCCCACGTCTTTGATCTCCTGGAGATACTCATCAAACAGCTCCAGGACAGTCTCTGGTTTTTTCTCCTCGACATGAAAATACTCATCCAGCTTTGCTTTGAGTTTGTCTTTTGTGAGTGCTGATCCATAAAGATCTCGAATCCTTTCCACTGCAAACTCATATTCATTCAGGATCAGATTGAGCTTTCGATTGCGATCTCCCTGAGCTCCTCTCATTGTTTTGGCTCTGTATTTTTTTAGATCCCAGTGTTCTGGCTTGATTGATCTTCCAGTGTTGTATTTGAAAGGGGATTTTATTCCTGGGAGATACAATTCAATTCTGATTGTAGTCACTTCTGATTTTGGTGTTGCCAATAGAAATCTCATCTGGGTTGTGTGCTGGGTTGTTTATATTGGGTAAATGTAGGAAAATAGTGTTATATTGTCCCCATGAATGAACGATTTCCCTATATATGACAAGATGTCCCCAAAAAGTCCGATTCCCTCCGACTCCACTATTACACCCCGAGAGCTCAATGTTTTCGGGGTTTTGTTTTTTTGGTGGGTGGTCAGGTGGGTGGTTCGGTCTTTTTTAGCCCTAAAAAATGACTGGTGAGAATTGAAACCACATTCTTCTCCAAGAGAATAGATTGAATGAGACTCTAAAAAACCTTTGTTCATTAACTCTAACTTAATGTAATAAAATAAACACTAGTAATTGGAAATATTTCGTGGAGTTTTCTTGGGGTCGCTCAAGAAACTGTATATTACTGTTATTATAATTTCAAAATCATGAATAACAAAGGGAATTACAAATGGTTTATCTTAACTATGTTAACCGTAGTATATGTATTCAATTTTGCTGATAGACAAATTCTTGTTATTCTGCAAGAGAGTATTAAAGAAGACTTAAAATTAAGTGATACTCAATTGGGTTTGTTAACCGGACTGGGATTTGCTCTCTTATACACAACACTTGGGGTTCCAATAGCTAAACTTGCTGATAAATATAACCGAAAAAACATCCTTGTATTTAGTCTTGGATTTTGGTCGCTCATGACCGTTATATCCGGTCGTGCTCTTAACTTTTTTCAATTGTTGTTGGCTCGGATTGGAGTAAGTGCAGGTGAGGCAGGTGGAATGCCACCTTCTCATTCAATTATTTCAGATTATTTTCCCAAAGAACAACGAGGAACAGCTTTCTCTATATACAGCATGGGAGTACCTATCGGGATTTTATTAGGGTTCATTGTTGCTGGATCAATCGCTTCTGAATATGGATGGAAAATTGCATTTTACGCACTCGGAATACCTGGTATTTTACTTTCTATTATACTATACTTTATCATAAAAGAACCTATTCGAGGTCAAATTGATGGTCATGTTAATGATATAAAAGACTCTACTTTTAAAGAAGTTATAGGAAGTTTATTTGCTAAAAAATCATTTCTTTATTTATGTTTGGGTGCTGGCTTTACTACTTTTTCTTCTTATAGCCTCAATAATTTTTTACCTTCATTCATTCAAAGAGTTCATGGAGTTGACCTGATAACAGTAAGTATAAATTTGGGTTTTTCAATAGGAATTGGTGGCTTGATTGGTGCTTTGATTGGGGGGCGATTGGCTGATATAAAAGGAGCAAAAAACAAAAAATGGTATCTTTACGTACCCATCCTTAGCTGTATTTTCTCTCTATTTCCTGCCATTATAATCTTATTTACAGGTAGTTCAAAAATAGCCTTAGCTGCTATATTTCCCTATGCAATGTTCAATGCTGCTTTCACTGGACCAGTATATGCAGTGGGTCAAACTTTGGCAAATGTCAAAATGAGAGCGTTTGCTACTGCGTTAATCCTTTTATTTATGAATGGAATTGGATTAGCACTTGGACCCCTATCTGCTGGAATGCTAAGTGATTTTCTCGAACCAAATTTTGGGAATTTTAGTTTACGTTATGCATTGACTTTGAATTTACTTTCTTTGTTTTTAGCAATATTATTTTATTGGAAATCAGCAAATAATTATGAAAAAGATTTGGAGCAAGTATAATTACAAGTTCTCTCAAAGGTATTACATATAAGATCTAATTTTTCTGGTAACATTAAACTATTGATTTTAGGTGTTCATAAATCATCACCATTGCTAAAGTATCTAGTTCACAATAGCGTTTAAGGGCTTCGGAAATTTCTTGTCTTTCCCTCTCAGACATATCTGTGTATTGAATTTTTCCATAAGCTGTTAAAGCAGCCCCACCATCATCAATATTATCTATCTCAGACAATATATTTTCAATTTCATCTTGAGTTACATTTTTGAATACTTTAGGCAACATTTTATAGGGGCTGATAATTTCATCATTTTCCGTTTTCAACCAAACATGGTTTGGAGAAAGGTTTTTACTTGTAACTCTTATCTTACCAATGGGTTGACTATATTTTTCTTGAACAAACATACTTGATTTTAATACTGCAGGTAGTACTTTTTTGATGGAGTTTGAACCAAAGGTGTGGGGGTTATAATAATACATGACAACCACTTTACAGAGGTCAACCATATCTCTTGTTCCGGTTCCAGTTTGCCTTAAAGGAACTACCCACGGATCGTTATGCTTTTTTCTAGGATGACTTATAGACTCTATAAACGAAACTAGTGTTCCTTTGTTGGGATAGTCACTCGCTTTCAATTGATCTCGAACGGCATTAAGTATGGTGTTTTCATGGGTGGCAAATTTAAAAATAGTGCCTTCATCATTGGATAAGGATTCCTTTAAATGCTCAATAAGTTTGAAATTTGGAAATTCTCCTGGGTTGGTATTGATGAATTCATTGGCATGTTCAGTTCGGCCATCTTCATAGTAAATATGATGAGAAAATTGAAATGCTATTTGTTCATAAGGCTTTCGCCCAGCATGAAATGGTAGCGGTACTGTGGATGTTTCAAAATCAATAAAATGTAGTGGATATACCCAAGTATCCATTTCACTTCTTAAACCTTCTTTATCGACATATTCCGAAAAATCATCATCTCGTTCTTTCTCTATCTGTAACCACTGTCGTTCTTTTGAAGAGAGAAAACCTGCTGCTTCTTTATATTTTATATCCTCTAACGTTAATTGTTCTTTAAATAAAATACCTCGTTCCATTAGTTTTGGATCTTTTAGATTCCAAATGTTAAAAATGTTAGGCTTTTTAAAATCATCCGGGGTCCATTGGTGTTGAGTTTTAAAACAATGATCAAATCCAGATTTTCCCAATTTACCCTTTTGACTATCATCTTTTTTAAATTCACATTTTTTACAAGCCGAAAATTGTGTCGGCCAATTGGGGTAGAGGTCATTAATTCTAACGTCTGACAATAACTTTATGGCTTCATGAAAATTTAAATTATCATAGTAGGAATAGGAGCCGTCACGAATTTTATTTACTACTTCAGATAAATTTTCTAAATGCAATAAATTATCACCCAACTGACTTATATCATCTACTAAAACAGTTACATCGGTTCGATTATTAGGGTCTTTTTTTACTCTAAACAATTGATTTAATCCATCTACAGATGCAGATTTTGTTTTGTCTAAAAGGCATAAATAAGGGATAATATTAAAATCAGGTAAACAACGTTGTGTTACATAAGCTTGAAAAGCCAAATCAAAAAGGTAGGGTTTCCAGTCGCTAACTAGTTTTCCTTTTTTAGCTACAAAATTATAATCTTTGGTTGGATCAATCGATTTTGCTTTTACTTCAATAACCTGAATGTTGTTACCTTTTTTTACTAGAACATCTGTTCTAATAAATAAATGATCAACATAAAAAGCAGCTTCATAGATAACTATATTTTCTTGCTTCAATAATTCAGTAGTTTGATCTGCTAAATCTTGATACGTGTTATTAATATATGGCGCATCTACTAAAACTCCACCAGGGTATTGTAAACGAGCATACTCTTCCACTTGGAAACCGCCACTGGCTAATGCTTCTAAAAATGAATCTTCATTTTTTATGTTATGATAAACTTTATTATTATTTGAAAAATAGAGTTTATTGGGACATTCTAAACCTTGCTTAAAACGTGATTTTGATAATGCTTTCATAATAAATAAAATTATAAGTAGGAAAAAGCCAAAACAAATAAATTTGCAATGGCTTTTTATTATCGATTAAATTTTAAATTTTATTCTTCATCAACTCCTGGTAATTTAACTGATGGAGCTGCCTGTGTCCATGGATAATCCTGGGTTTTAGGTTCTGGATATATGGTATTTAAACTGTCGCCTTCATATACAAAACCATTCTTTACTACAAGGTTTACAGAATTAGTGTTACGAATATTTTCGAGTGGATTTTGATCTAAAATAACTAAATCAGCAAGCTTCCCTATTTCGATACTTCCAATGTCGTTGGAAAGGCCCAAAGCCTCTGCTCCAATAACGGTAGCAACTTTAAGCATGTCATGTTCAGAAATACCTCCAGCTTGAATGCTCCACATTTCCCAATGAAATCCGAGTCCTTGGAGCTGTCCGTGAGAACCTACTCCTGCTAATCCTCCAGCCTCTACAAGATCTTTTACAAAAACACCATGATCAGCAAAAACATATTCTTCGTCCATGAACCAACCTGCATTTCTGCGGCGAGATTTAGCATCCAATTCAGATTTTGGTGTAAAACGATTCAGCTTTAAATCACCTTGTACATCTTCTGTGGCGTAGAAATAATTTTCCGCCCAAGGACCCCCGTAAGAAACTAAAAGGGTTGGCGTATAGGCTGTTTTTGATCCAGCTACAAAATCAATAAAATCTTTATAAAGCGGATAAATTGGAAAAGAATGTTCGTGCCCAGGATAACCGTCTAAAATCTGAGTAACATTCAACTTAAAGTCAAGACCTCCTTCTGTTGTTGGCATTAACTCTTGTTCTTTAGCCGCTTGAATAATCCATTGACGGTGCTTGCGGTTACCTGTCAGGTACATTTTTATGGTTTTGGTATTGTAATATTTCGAATATTGTGTGAGAACATCTCGAGCATGATCTAAACTTTTGATGTTATAACCCCAATAGCCAACACCTGGTCCTGTAGAATAGATTCGTGGTCCAGGAATCATTCCTGCTTCAACCATATCCGCATACGTTAATACATCTGTTGTCGCGGTCTGAGGATCTCGAGTAGTTGTTACTCCATAGGCTAAGTTTGCTGCATATACCCAGACGTGACTTTTATGTAAGCCCCAAGAAGGCCACATATGTGCATGAGTATCTACAAATCCAGGAACAATGTACTTTCCGATAAGGTCCATGACTTTAGCACCTGTAGGAATATCAACCTCATTTGCAGCTCCAACTGTTGTAATTCTATTATTTGTAATGACTACTGTTCCTTTTTGAATGATTTCGTCTCCATTCATGGTGATTAAAGTAGCATTCTTCAGAACAAGAGTTCCTTTGGCTATTGCTCGATTGGCTTTCACGATTAAGTCCAATTCTTTTGCCTGATAATCTTCAATTGAATCTTCGTCTTCTTCATCAGGTTCTTGTGCCTCCTCTTTTCCAACTTCTTCCTCCTCTTCTTTTGCATTTTCTTTTGCCTGTTTTTCTAGCTTTTGGGCTTCTTCATTGATTTCAGCTGCAGCTATATCATAGCGAAAAAGAGTTTTTCCAAGCGTCCAATAAACTACATCTCCATTGGCGCTCCAAGAAGGAAACTGCCCGCCAAATTTGGTGAGTTTACGAGAAGGAAAAGCTGCTTTGGAAGCATCTTTGACATTTATTTTAGCCCCTTTAGCTCCTACATAGGGAATTGTAACAACGTATATATCGTTATTTATTTGTGCTAAAGCATAGTCCCCTTTAGGTGCTCGTAAAATGGTGTTTGCTTTTGCTGGCTTTTTTTTAGGTGCCGTTGGTGAATCTGCCAATAAATGATTTTCATCATAAGAAGAACCATAAACAGTTATACCGTCTATCTGAACGTATTTTTTAGTATCCGTTCCATCCCATCGCATTGATATTAAGCCATCGGTTGAGTTTAAGTAAATTCTGTCGTCGTTTTGTGCAAAGTGAGGATTTGAAAGACCACTTGCCTTAAAAACTAAGGTTGAGTTCCCGATCTTACTTGAATTTAACCAAACTAAATTTGATTTTTTCTGAAAAGCATTAGGGCCATTAGAATCTTCAAATTGTTGAGCAGCTCCTTTGAATACTACTATTTTATTAGAAGAACTCCAAGCTGGCTGTGTATATACTGCAGTTTCAAGAGTTAATCTAACAGGTACTGAAACTTTATCAACACGAACCTTATATACATGTCCTTTTTGATTCTTATCCCAGGTAACAAAAACCACTTCACGACCATTTGGGTGCCATGAAGGCATGGCTTCGGTATAAGTAAAAGAAGTTAGGCGCTTGGGTTTTTTATCCTTAAAACTCATCCAATAGAGTTTATTCAAAGCAGTAAAAACAATAGCGGTTCCATCTGGGGAAACTTGAGGGTCTCTGATCTGATTGACATCAAAAGTTGGGGTATCCTCGATTGGGTAATCGAATTTTAATTGTGGTCCCAGAGCAACAGTTTCATTTATTTGAAAAGGAATGTTTATGGCTGAACCTCCAGACATTGAAATTCGATAAATTTTTCCTCCGTATGAAGCTACTATTTCTTTACTGTCTGGTGTAAAAGCCATGGCAGGTAAAACTCCTAAAGGAGCTATTGATTCTTGATCATCACGCTGAACAGGATATGCCAACCAGCTTTCTTCTTGAGTTGAAAGGTTACGTTTTACTAGACCTGTTTGGTCGTTAAATCGACTTCCATAAACCAGCCAGTTACCGTCTGGCGACAAGGTTGGTGTAAATGCTGATCCGTACCGAGAAGTCATTACTTCCCTTTTTCCATCCTCTCGGTCGTAAGTACCTAATTGATATTGCGGCATGCGAGCATTATATTGCCATGCTCCTGTACGTTGAGAAAACCAAATATATCTGCCATCTGCACTAAATTTAGGTTCAGAAATTTTGAGGTTATCGGGCTTATCTATTAACTGTGTTCCACCACCACCTTTTCTGTGGTAGAGGTGTAATTTAAAGTTACGGGAACCTTTACTGACCGCAACATAATTTCCATCTGGAGACCAAGCGGCGGCTTGCATTTTGGACGTATCCCCTTTGGTTACTTGGAGTGTGTCTTCTTTTTCTCTATCAATGATCCAAGCGTTGTTTCCACCGCTTCTATCCGATAAGAATAGAATAGAATTACCATCTGGCGAATATTTTGGCTGCGAGTCAAAAGCAAGACCTTCTGTAAGGCGGGTAGCTTTTCCTCCATTAAATGAGAGTTCGTACAAGTCACCTAAAAGATCGAAAATGATTTTTGATCCATCGGGGTGAACATCCAAAGAAAGCCAAGTCCCTTGATTAGTAGATATAGTCACTACCCTACTCGCTTCAAGAGGCAGCCCTTTTTCATCTTTTTTCTGAGCCCAACTTGTTGGAATTACTGCAATTAAGAGCAGACTTAAAATAAACTTTTTCATAATATATTTATTAATATAAATTTGAATTTAGTTTTTTTTTGTTACAAAAAAGAATAAGCTATTGTTTTTTATAAATCGAATAGCATCTAACTCTATTACTTAATATATATTTAAATCTCATTAACAGTTATTTATAAGAAATTTGAGATTATTCCTGATAACTAGGAGTACCTACAAAAACTCAAAAGTTACTTTTCAAGTTCATCTTAGAGATACTTTTAAGCTTTTAATTAATTAATGATTGAAAAACTAACGCCTTAAATTTGCTCGAGGTTAAAAAAGAATTGCCTCCTCGAGTTTGCATATATATAATGCCTATTAGTTCTTCTTCTGGATCTGTAAAAGAAAATGTATTGAAATAACCACCCCAAGTAAGAGTCCCAATAGATCCTTGTCCTCCAAGAGCTTGATCTTTTTCAGACACTAAACCAAATGCAAGTCCAATAGATGAATTTTGAATTCTAAGAATATTAGGAATTTGGCTGTTTTGATTAACAAAAACTAATTCAACTGTTTTTTTACCCAAAATCTGTTTTCCCTTGTAAGATCCTTGATTGAGAAACATTTGAAGGAAATTCGAATAATCTGCTGTTGTACTTGACAATC
>Ga0209709_10000287_pt1 | contig 48287 bp, 50 predicted proteins | sample ArcticOcean_MG_C_2_FD_187435 | JGI IMG/M metagenome (GOLD analysis project Ga0209709, IMG submission 187435) | Marine microbial communities from western Arctic Ocean - ArcticOcean_MG_CB4_136 (SPAdes) (version 2) | ecosystem: Environmental > Aquatic > Marine > Oceanic | place: Arctic Ocean... | reverse complement strand
TATTTGGACTACCTGGAAACCCTATTTCTTCGTCAGCATGCTTTAGATTTTTTGTTTACCCATACCTGCTCAATATCCTTGGCGTTGTGAATGAAAAACCATTTAAAGCTAAATTAAAAAATAATTATTCTAAGAGTAAAAAAGTTATTAGATTTTTAAAGGCAAGACTAACTTCAACTAATGATGGAAAACTTGAAATTCAAGTCTTAAAGGGACAAGAATCCTTCAGAATTAAGTCTTTTGTTGAATCTAATGTTTGGGGGCTGTTTAAATATGGTCAGTCAAATTTCAAAAAAGGGGAATTAATTGATTGTTATTCTCCAATTGGATCAAACATAAATATTTTCAAATAGATCTCATTTTTATTGTAGTCCAAAATAATAACCACTAAATATCCATTAATGATTGAGCTTAAAAATGAAAAAATAGCAATACCTGTTGTTTTATTTGCGGGTTTAATTTGGTCTGTTGGCCCCCTAGTTGTTCGATACATGAATGATCCACATTTAGCAACTTGGCAATATATTTTTGCTAGAGGATTTACAATTTTTTTAGTCTTAAATTTATATTTATTTTTTGAAGAAGGACAAAATTTTTATAAAAATTATTTTAAAGTAGGTATATCAGGATTAATTGGTGGAATAGGGCTTGGTTTAGCAATGATCACATTTATATACTCAATTACTAATACTAGTGCAGCTGTCACATTACTTTGCTTAGCTGCAATGCCTTTTTTTACTGCACTACTAGGATTTTTATTCCTAAAAGAAAAAATTTCCCTAAATGTTTGGGCTGCTATAATTATTGCCACCATTGGGATAATAATAATAGCTTTTGGAAACACTGAAAAAAACTCTTTGATAGGATTAATTTTTGGTATGACTTCCTCTATTGGCTTTTCAGTTTTTTCTGTAACGCTAAGATGGAGAAAGGAAACTCCCAAGTTCACTACAGTTGCAATTGCAGGACTTTTTTGCATTGTCTTTTCGGCTATCATTATTCTTACCACTGGATCTAATTTTTTTTCATCAAGTTATAATAGTTCAATGTTCTCACTACACGGAACACTAGTTTGTATAGGGTTAATTTTATACTCAATAGGATCTAAAGTTATTCCAGCAGCTGAATTAACTTTACTTTCACTTACTGAAGTTATTGGAGGAATATTTTGGGTATGGCTACCTTTATTTGGAATTAATGAAATACCATCTACAAATACTATTATTGGAGGGTTTTTTATTTTCATGTCTATTATTTATTATAGTCTTACAATTAAAACCAATAGAAGGTTTATTGCATTAAATTAAATTATGGAAAGACCAGATTTTTTTGCTTTAAAAAACGGAGAGAAAGTTAAGTTACCTTTTACAGATACAGAGTATCAAAGAAGAGTAGATAATTTAAGAGTTGTGATGAGTAAAAATAATCTAGATATGATTATTTTAACTTCAATGCATAACATTGCTTACTACACAGGTTTTATTTACTGTTCTTTTGGTAGACCGTATGGCTGCGTTATAACAAAAGATAAGATATCAACAATCTCAGCAAATATTGATGCTAGTCAACCATGGAGAAGATCCCACTGTGATAATGTAATTTTTACCGACTGGAAAAGAGATAATTTTTTAAAAGCTATTGTTTCGATTATTGGAAGGGATGAACCACCTAAAAATATTGGAATTGAAAATGACCATATAACCCTGGATGTTAAAGAAAAACTTACTTCAATTTTTACATTTTCAGTCTTCAGTGATGTATCAAAAGATTTAATGCAGCTTAGAATGATTAAATCTGCTGAAGAAATAGAAATTATTAAAAATGGTGCAAGAATTGCTGATCTTGGAGGTGAGGAGATAGTAAAGAACATTAAAGTTGGAGAAAGTGAGCTTGAAATTGCAATAGCTGGTAGAGATAAAATGGAGCGTGAAATTGCAAAAATGTATCCTGATGCAGAATACATGGATACTTGGGTTTGGTTTCAATCAGGATTAAATACAGATGGCGCACATAATCCAAAAACTAATAGAAAATTGAAATCAGGAGACATTCTTTCTTTAAATACTTTTCCTATGATTTCAGGATACTACACGGCTCTTGAGAGAACACTTTTTGTGGATAAGGTTGATGAAGCCTCTTTAAAAGCGTGGGAAGCAAATGTTAAGGTTCATAAAAGAGGATTAGAGTTAATTAAACCAGGTGTAAAATGTTCAACTATCTGTCATGAACTGAATGAACTCTTTGCTGAATTTGGTTACCTTCATTACCGAACATTTGGTTATGGTCATTCATTTGGTGTCCTATCTCATTTCTATGGAAGGGAAGCTGGATTAGAATTGCGTGAAGACATAGACACTGTCTTAGAAGAGAATATGGTTGTTTCTATGGAACCGATGATCATGATACCAGAAGGAAAACCAGGAGCTGGAGGGTATAGAGAGCATGATATCTTAGTTATAGGAAAAGATAATGTTGAAAATATTACTAAGTTTCCTTTTGGACCAGAACACAATATTATTAAATCATAATTTATGAGTGAAAAAAAAACTATAGTTAATAGCTGGAATGAGTGGGATCCTTTAAAACATGTAATTGTTGGCAAGGCTGATGGTACGTGTATTCCAGCACCAGAACCAGCTTTAGATGCAAAAGTTCCAGAAGACTCCGATATGCGTGGTCAGTTTGGACCAAGAACAAAAGATACGGTTGATAAAGCAAACCAGTTGTTAGATGATTTTTCTAACATGTTAGTCAAAAGAGGAATTAAAGTTGATAGACCTGACCCAGTAGATTTTAATAAAAAAACTTCAACACCAGATTGGGAAGCAGATACAATGTTTGGATGTATGCCACCTAGAGATGTTTTATTAACAGTTGGAAGTGAAATTTTAGAAGCAACGATGAGTTATAGGTGTAGATGGTTCGAGTACCTTTGTTACAGACCTTTATTAAAAAAATATTATGACGAAGATCCTAATATGAGACACGAAGCTGCACCTAAACCAAGATTGACAGATGCAGACTATAGAAAAGATTATTTATCTGATAAAATAGGAATTCAAAAAAGACTAGAATGGACTGAGGATAAATTTTTTGTAACTACTGAGGAAGAACCTTTATTTGATGCAGCAGATGTTTTAAGATTTGGTAAAGATCTAGTTGTACAACATGGTTTTACAACAAATTTAAAAGGAATTGATTGGCTTAAAAGACATTACAAAGATCATAGAGTACATGCAGTAAATTTTCCAGGCGACCCTTATCCAATTCATATTGATGCAACATTTACACCAATTAAAGAAGGTTTAATTATCAATAATCCCCAAAGAAAACTTCCAAAAGAACAAAGAAAATTATTTGAAAACAATGGGTGGGAAATTATTGATAGCGCACAACCAGCCCATAATGAACCACCACCATTATGTTATTCTTCAACTTGGCTTTCAATGAATGTTTTAGTATTGGATCCAAAAACAGTTTGTGTTGAAAAAAGTGAAGTATATCAAGCAGAACAATTAGATAAATTAGGAATGGAAGTAATACCAGTAGAGATGAGAGATGCTTATGCATTTGGTGGAGGTCTTCATTGTTGTACGGCAGATGTTTACCGTGAAGGAAAGTTAAAAGATTACTTTCCAAAACAATAATATTTATGTCATCTAAAATTAAAACAAAAAGAGAACGAGTAAAATTTGCTTCTGACAATGTAGCAGGTGCGTGTCCTGAAGTTTTAGATGCAATTATCAAAGCTAATGAAGGAGACAGTACTCCATATGGTAATGATGAGTGGTCAACAAACTTACAAAATAAGTTTTCTGAAATTTTTGAAAAAGATGTGATTGTTTATCCAACTGCATCAGGTACAGCAGCTAATGCTTTAGCTTTATCAGCAATGACACCAGTTTTTGGAAGTATTTATTGTCATAAACATTCACATATAAATACAGACGAATGTGGGGCTCCTGAATTTTACACAGGTGGTGCAAAGCTCGTGCCTTTAAATGGAATTAATGGAAAATTTACACCAGAAGAATTATCTGAAAATATTGGAGGTGTTGGTATCGTGCACCACACACAACCTTCTGTGGTAAGTATTACTCAATTATGTGAAACAGGTGAAGTTTATCAATTAGATGAAATTGCAGCCATATCTGAAACTACTCATAAACATAATTTAAAAATGCATATGGATGGAGCAAGATTTGCTAATGCCTTAGTATCTTTAGATGTAACTCCTGCTGAAATGACATGGAAGTCAGGGATAGATGTTTTATCTTTTGGTGCAACTAAAAATGGATGTATCGCAGCAGAAGCAATTATATTTTTTAAATCAGATTTGGTAGGTAATCTCCCATTCTTAATGAAAAGATCGGGACATCTACTTTCAAAAATGCGTTTTGTTTCAGCTCAATTAGAGGCTTATATTTCAAATGATATTTGGTTAAGAAATGCAAAACACGCAAATAAGATGGGAAAAAAATTAAGTGAAGGATTAAACTCAAATCCAAACATTGAATTATCTTACCCAACAGAAGCTAATGAAGTATTTGCTAAATTTCCAAAATCTATCATCGAGCACCTTAATTCAAAGGGTTATAAAATGAATCAAGAAGAGCTAGATGGTAAATCAGTTAGACTTGTTGCAGCTTGGAACACTAAAGAGAGTGATGTTGATCAACTTTTAGAAATAATTTCTCAGAAAAACTAACTAGGATTTTCTTTAAGAAACTCAATATATTTTAAGACTTCATCAAACTGTTCATCAGGAATATCTTTATAAGAGTTCCCAAACTTCTCTTTGACACATAATGCGACATGAGCGTAAGGGTTACGACCCTTAGGGTGATTAGGATGATCTGGCAGCTGACCCTGTAAATAATCACCAGCTTCCTGTATCATTTTCCACAGTTTACTTGCGTTTTCTTTGTTCATTAGTTCTCATTTCTTGTTTTATCCCAAAATCATCTAGTTTTTTGTCTAGTTGTCCCACATAATCCTATAACCCAGAACCACGATCCCTAAAAGTTTTTTCATTAATCTATAATCCCTGCTAAATTTTTAGCAGCTTTTTTTTTGGATCCTGCAGTTAAACCTTTGACATAGGCTGTTGCTATTCTTTCTGGATTTTTAATATTTCTTTTTTTAAATTTTTTTAATAAATCTTTGTAATTAGGTTTTCTAGGCATTACTTTGGAGCTTTTGTTGTTAGTATTTTTCTAGTTGTCTTACATAATTCTATAAAGTTTTTTTAGTTTTGTCGAATTGATATTATAGTCACTCACTGACTGAGATGATGTTTTGATATAATTAATGATAGCTCTTGTGCTGTTGCCTCTTGTCCTTGCTTGTTAAAGTGACAATCATCAAAACGCATACTCGAGCTCACAATTTTATCTGTATTAACGCCAAGAAAAACGCCATTAAGTTCATTGGCTAATTGATTTTGTGCTCTCGTAATGTTGTTAGGATAATTGCTTCCATTACAAAAACTTGCTATCGAAATAAATAAAGGTGCATCAATTCCTTGAGAATCAATTGTTCCTTTTAAGCTACGAAAAGAAGCAAAATATTGAGCTTGTTCAATACCCAACCCATAATCAGTTTCTCCTTGATGCCAAATGATATCTGTAATTATGTAGTCGGCGCTAAGAACTTTCAGCTGTTCAATTAGTCTTTGATTAAAAATTCCTTCTTCCTCCCAATACTCAATTGGTGAAGCGCCGATTCCTAAGGAGATAACAATAACTTGTTGATAGATTCCGTTATCCACTAAATTTTGGGCTGTTTTACTTGTCCACTCTCCATTTATTCCCGATGCACCAAGTAAAGGTGATTGAGCTTCAAAGCATTTACCATCGTACCAATTTATGACATTTGGTAGCTCTGAAGGTGAGTAACGATATTCACCACTATTAGCAGAATTGCTTTGGCCAACAGTAAGTATCACACCAAGAGTACTAGTTTGTTTTGGACAACTTACTTTTTGTTGAGTTGCATCAAAAATTGGTATTTTGGGAAATGTTAAAACAGAAGTGAAATGGTAACGTGAATCATTTGTAGATTTAATTTCATATTTATCAATTGTATTTTGTATCTTTGCATTTTTAAGCAACTCAAAAGGAAACCATTTAAATAAAACAACACAAAGGCCATACCCAAAGCTCAGAGTAACAATCATAATCAGAATTTTTGAAATTTTTTTCATGATAAAATCTTAACAAAAACTTTCAGAGAAAGTAGTTATTATTTTTCTTTACAAAAAATTAAAGAATTTTATGCACATGAAAGTTTTCCTAAACGATAATAATAAGTCATTTTCATTTATTTTTTTATTTCATGTTTGAGGGTTTTTTATCGAGTTCTTACTGTATAATTATTTTGACCCAATATAGACACTAAAAACTGCACTAATAAAGGATAATAAGCTATTTCAATACATGGTGACTTTGTTAACGTTAAATAACTATCGATAATGATTCGATAAATAACAATAAAAGGAGCAAAAATGAAAATATTACAAGGATTAACAGGAACAATAACTAGTTTAACTAATGTAGTTATTGCTTTGCTTGGTTTAGGTATCGTTGTTTCTCTACTTGGTGGAAATGTACCATTTGTAGGTGGAGTAGCAGAAAATATCATAAGCCTAGTTCAAGGTTTAGGTGATGCTGGAATAGTTGGCTTAATAGCTGCTATTATCATTCTTAACTTATATAAATAAATATAGTTAAAATTAGCACCATTTATTAGGTTGCTAATTAAACAAATAAAATCCCTAATCTAAACATGTTAGATTAGGGATTTTTTGATAGGAGAATTAATAATGAATAGTTGGATTTCAAAAATAACTTCGTATTTAAATAAATTTCTTGAACTTGGTGTTCTTTTATTAGGTGTATCTGTAATTGCTGAAATTTTATTTGGACCAAATGTGGGCTTTTTTGGTTCTCAGGTTACAAAAAATTTAATAAATCTACTTAATAGTTTAGGAGAACAAGGCATTGCAGCATTAATAATTGTTTTTGCAGTAATATTTGTTTATAGAAAATATTTAAAATAGTCATTTGTTTTTTGTAGATTAGAAGACTTTTTTTATTGTAGAAGCTATGAGCTATTTGATATCTTCAATAAATTATTGTCCTGTAAAATCTCTATCTTTTCAAAACATTAATTCTTGCGAGATTAGAAAAGATCTAGGAATCACGAATGATAGAATATTTGCTTTTTCAAGAATTATTAATTTTGAAAAAGCTCAATCAGTTGAGAAAAATCCAAATGAAAGAAACCTGAATAATTTTTTAACATTAAAAAACTCACCTATTTTAAATAAGTATAATTTCAGCTATAAAGATAACAAATTAACGTTAACACTTGATGGTAAGGAATTAATGTCAATATCACCAGATGAAATAGAACAAAGATCCTTACTAACAAATAAACTAGTAGATCTAGAAAAATCATTAAAAAAACCTATTTTATTATTAAAAAATAAGGAATTTCCTTTTTATGACACCTCACATTCGGATAAAGTTTTCAACTCCATATCTTTAATAAACCTTAATAGTATTAAAGATTTCGAGAAACAAATTAATGAAAAAGTAGAGTTTCAAAGATTTAGAGGAAATTTTTATACTGAAGGAATTGAGGCTTGGGAAGAGCATAATTGGATAGGAAAAACAATAAAAATTAATAATGTTTCTTTTAAAGTTGAAAGGAATATTCCACGTTGCGTTGCAATTAACTTGAAGCCAAAAACTGATGATAATAGATTAAATTTACTTCAATCATTAAAAAAAACCTACAATCATTTTAATATGGGTATTTACTTAAGAGCATTAAATGATGGTAAAGTAGAGATTGCGAATACAATAGAAATCAATCATTAAAAATTGATTTGCTTTTAAAATCAATAACAGTTTTTGACATCCATTACTTGATGCAAATTAAAGGCTATTTTTATTTTTAATTTCTTCTTTTTTAGGCTCTTCAATTGGTTCTGTTGATGGATTTAATTCCATACCGGTGGGTGTAATAGTTTGTGGCATAGCTGCAAATTGTGAATCTGGATTATCTTCCGTGTTTCTTATCTTCATTCTATGAATTGCAAAAATACCAATTAAAGAATGAAAAATTATTAGAAAAACAAAATAACCATTAGAACCTATTATGTTCATAAAGATCGAACATAAGAAGGGTCCACTTATAGCCCCTAATCCAAATGCAAATTGTAAACTAGCACCTGCTGCAACAAACTTTTCTTTTGCAATAAAGTCATTAGTGTGTGCAAAAATAATTGCAAACATTGGTAAACTACAAAAAGAAAATAAAATTAAAAATATATAAAACCATAATTTAGAAGTACCTAGTTCACCTGGTAAGTACATTTGTCTTGAGGCAAATATTGCACAAAGTGCAAAAAATGCAGCACCAAAAGTAGTATAAACAATAATCAATCTTCTATCAAATTTATCTGATAATTTTCCAATAGGAAATTGTGCTACAGCACCCGATATTGCTAATAAGAAAGTTACAACTGAAATTTCGAATATAGTGAAGTTCATTGATGCTGCGTAAACTGCAAGCAGAGAAAACAAAGCTGATTGAACGGTCCCATAAAAAATAGAACCTACCATTCCCAAAGGAGATGTTTTATATAGTTCTTTTAGGGTCATACCAGTAATTTTTTTAAATGTAGGTGCTTTTCTTTTAGTTAATAAAATTGGTATTAAAGAAAGAGACATAAATAAAGAAACTAAAATAAATGGTTGAAAATTTTCTGGTTTACTAAAGTTTAGAAAAAACATTCCAATTCCCATAGATCCATAAAGTACAATCATATAAATTGATAAAACACTTCCTCTATTTTTATTTGTTGCTCTATCATTAAGCCAACTTTCAGCAATTGTATAAATAGAAACCATGCTAATTCCCGTAACAACCCTAAGAATAAACCAAGTAAAAGGATGAACAAAAATTGAGTGGAATAAAATTACTACAGAGGCCATTGACGCAAAAGCTGCAAATACTCTTATATGACCTACTCTTAATATAAAACTTGGAATTGTTTTTGCACCAATAAAATATCCAGCATAATAACCAGACATCATGAAACCAGTTGCAATCAGACTAAAATCTTCCTGCACAGCTCTTACACCAAGTAATGATCCTTGGTATCCATGAGCCAACATTATGAAACTCATTCCTAAAAATAGTGCCCAAGAATTTTTTAAAATTTTATCCATAAAAATTGTTTAATTATTCGTCATTTATTCTCAAATAAAGACTTAATTGTGACTAGCTTAAGATTTTCTCAGCTTCAAAAACGAGTGTATAGCAATAGTTACAATTATAACCAAACCTCCTTGCAGAGCTTCTATGCTAGGCTGTTCTTTAATTATGAACCATACCCAGATTGGACCAATAATTGTTTCGAGTAAAAAAAATAGATTCACCTCTTCAGCAGGTATAAACCTTGGAGCAATTGTCACTAAGACAAAGGGAATAGCAACACACATAACACACATTAAGGGTATAAATATCAAGTCTTTTCCCACAAGGTCAAAACTTTCAACAAAGAACAATGCAAAAATAGCAACACAAAACTTACCTATAACAGCAGAAGGAACAAGATCTCTATCTTTTGCAAATCTAGCGATGACAGCATTACAGGCGAGACCAAAGGCAGTGATTAATCCAAAAATATCTCCATAGAAATTACCAAGCTCAATTGAATCATGAAAAATATATGCAACCGCAGCAAAAGTAACAATAATGGCTAACCAGGTTTTTTGATCTGGAATTTCTTTAAGAAATAAAGCACCTAAAATAGCAGAAAGCATTGGTGCCATAGCAATCATTACTAAAGTGTTAGCAACATTAGTATTTTGAATAGAAATTATAAATGTAATATTACAAATAGAAAAACTTAAAACATAAAATATACCAGGATAGCCTATAGCTAATATAGCTTTAAAAAAATTTTTTTTATAAAAAAATAAGAGACCAGCTAATGTAACTACAAAAGGGATAGCGCCTCTATAAAAAAGCATGCCCCATGTTTCAATATTTGATAATCTAATAAAAAGAGAGTCAGGCGTAATAAACATCACAGCTATAAAAGCTAATAATGAACCTTTTTGTTGTGAAGTTAAATTATTCAAGCTTTTAAACCTTTCCAAAATTTTTTTGCTAAGTTTATTTTGGACAAATCATAATAAGTTTTTAATCCAGTGGGAGATGTAATATTGATATCTCCATTTAATTTTTGATCTATAAAATCTATACCTGAAAAGTAAATGTCTTTTCTTTTAAGATCTTTTGCAATGATAGTAGAAATCTTATATTCAGTTTTTGTAAGTTTTGTTAGTGTAGGTTTTGCACCTTTGCTCATATTACTTAAGAAAGAACCTTTTTTTGGAACTCTAGATATTGCACCACATATTTTTCCATCAATTAAAAAAACTCTTTTATCACCATATTTAATGTTAGGTAAAAATTTTTGACACATAATATATCCATGTTTTTTAATAAAATTAATAACAAGTTTACTCTTAAATGAATTTTGTATTAAATGAATATCGTTACCACCATAGCCATGAATAGGTTTAATAATCATTTTTTTATTAGTTTTGTAAAATTTTTTTATTTCATTTAAGTCTTTAGTAAAAATTGTTCTGGGCATATATTTTTGATAGAATGATGAATATAATTTTTCCGAAATATTTCTTATTGAAGTTGGATTATTGACTATTTTTACTTTATTTTTTATTTTATCCAAAATGAAAGTAGTTGAAATATATTCTAAATTAAATGGCGGATCTTGTCGTATGAGTATGAATTTACAATTTAATAAATTTAGTTTTTGATATTTTAAAATTTTAAAAAATTTTTTATTTGTATAATTAAATTTAATAAAAAAACCCTTAGCAATAACTTTATCATTAATAATGGATAAGTTTTTAGGCTCATAATAAAATAGCTTATACTTGTTTTGCACTTCATTAGAAAGAAATACACTAGTATCACTTGCAGGATTAAGTTCTTTGGGGTGATTTCCCTGAATAGCTACAATCTTATTTGTCATATAAATCATTTAAATTTTCATTTTTAGAAAATTTAGCAACCATATGATCTGCGTTTGTTAGCTTATTATCAATTATTTTTTCTAAATGATTTAAATAGCTGGTTTCATTATAACCACCTTTGCTTATTATATCTCTATTTTGTAAACCTTTTTTTGAAATTTCCAAAAAAATTGAAGTCCAATAATATAGATCTTTTCCCATCAATTCAGTATTAAAGCCTTTTTTAGGTGCCTCGAGATATGCATTTATAATTTTATTTTTATCCCATTTAGAAATTAAATCAAAAGCTTCATCTAAATTTCCATATAAAATACCAGTATTAAAAGCAGGACCAGAACATAAGCATTCCCAACCACAAGCATCCATAGATCTTAATTCGATATATTTTTTAAGTCTATTCTCTGTGAAAATTGTACTTAAGTGAGTTGTTAAGTCATTTTCAGTAGGAATTTTATTTTCTAATTCGTCAATTTTACCATTCATAAAATCTGAAAATAAATATTTTTTCCCAGAAATATAATTTTTTCCTTTCTGAATAAATAGCATTGGAAAATTCATTGTAAATTCTGAATATTTTTCAAAATTCATATTATCAAAAAAAATTTCAGGCAAACCACCTCTTGATGTATTTTGCCAAACTTTAGACCTGTAAGAAAGATAGTTACTATTTTTTTTCTCGACTATCGAAGAATTTGCAAATAGTGCAATTGATATAGGTACAATTGAGTTAACAACTTTAAATTTTTTAATAAAGTCTTCTTCAGATTTATAGTCAACATTTAATTGTGTGCCACAGGTTCTATACATCATATCCAAGCTTAACTCTCCACCACTAGGCATATCTTTTGTCATTACTTCGTATCTTTGTTTTGGATTGTTAGGAACTTCTAAGATTTTAGATATTGGATCAAATCCTGCACTTACTATCTTTAAATTTAATTTTTTTATTATTTGTTTAAGTTCAAACAGATAATCTTGAGATTCAGAGCATGCTTCATGTATATTGTTTAACTGCGCGCCAGAAAGTTCAATTTGATTTCCAGGCTCTAAAGTAATGCTTTTCTCATCTTTCTTAAGACCAATAATATTTTTATTTTCTAAGATTGGTTTCCAGCCAAATTCATATAAGCCCTTGAACATTTTAAGAATTGTTTGATAATCAGCTCTTTTGTTCGTGTTTAAATCAAATAAAAATTTTTCATGTTCTATGCCAATTTTGAATTGTTCGGGAGTTCTTATTCCTGAATTAAAATAATTAATTATATGGTCTTTTGAAGCAATCATACTTTATATATAACTATTAAAATAAGATTTTAAAGTTATCAATTTTTATACGGCTTTCTAGAAAATACTTTCTTAACAATAGGCTCAAAATCTTTAAGTGTTAAACTTTTAAAATTTGGGTCAAATGAAGTTTGATCCCAATTTTCACAAAACATTAAAGTATCTTTATAATATTTGTGATCTTTATACTTGTCCCTTAAGTTTCTATCTTTCCCAAGATGATGTGCGTAATAGTACATTTGAAATTCACCATGCATTTTAACAATCCAATGAGTTTTTTCTGATACATAGGGTTTTAAAATAGACGCTGCATATTCGGCATGGTTTAATGGTGCCAACTCATCTCCAATGTCGTGTAACAATGCTGCAATAATCATTTCTTCGCTTGCTTTGTCATTAAAAGCTCTCGTAGCTGTTTGGAGAGAATGTTGTAGTCGAGTTATCTTGTAGCCTTCTAGAGTAGTGTTTAGTCCATCCATGAACTTTAATATGCGATCAGCCGTTCCATTAATGTATTTTTGTTCAAATTTATCTAAAAATAAATAATCTTCCTTAGAGCCGTTTTTCATTTGAGTAAATTTTACAGTGCTCATTTTAATTATTTGAAGCTGTACTTAATAAAGATAGTTGTGTTATCTTATCATCACCCAATTCATCTATAGGTTTAACAGGATAATCTCCAGTAAAATAGTGGTCTGTCAATTGAGGGTAAGCATTATTTCTATTTTCAAATCCCATTGCTTTATACAAACCTTCAATTGACAAAAAATCTAAAGTTTTTGCACCAATATATTCGCAGATTTGGTCATTAGTTTTATTAGCTGCTAATAGCTCTTTTTTTGTTGGTGTATCAACACCATAAAAATCAGGGTATCTTATTTCTGGACAAGCAATTTTTACATGAACCTCTTTAGCTCCAGCGTCATAAAGCATTTTAACAATTTTATGAGATGTGGTTCCTCTCACTAAAGAGTCATCTATTAAGATAATTTTTTTATCTTTGATAGCAGATTTATTAGCATTTAATTTTAACTTTACCCCCAAACTTCTTATTTTTTGACTTGGTTCAATAAATGTTCGGCCTACGTAATGATTTCTAATTAATCCTAATTCAAAATTTTTCCCCAAATATTGTGCAAATCCAAGTGCCGCAGCATTTCCAGAGTCAGGAACAGGAACTATGATGTCAGCATCAATTTTATTTTCTTTTGCAAGCTCTATTCCAAAATTTTTTCTATATTCGTAAGCAGATTTTCCACTTAATAAACTATCTGGTCTTGCGAAATAAATGTATTCAAAAACACAAGGCCTAGCTTTTCTGTAAGGAAAAGGTTTAAAACTTATTAACTTATTATTTTCAATTAACACAACTTCACCATTTTCAACATCCCTTACAAATTTAGCTCCAATAATATCTAGTGCACAAGTTTCAGAAGCAAAAACATAACTATCTTTTATTTTACCAATTACTAAAGGTCTAATTCCATAGGGGTCTCTTACACCTATTAAAGTATTTTGTGTAAGCATAACCAAGGCATAACCACCTTGGATTTGAAACAAAGCATCAATGACTTTGTCGATTGTTTTATTTCTTTTTGACTTTGCTATAAGTTGAACAATTGTTTCTGTATCAGATGTTGTATGAAAAATTGCACCATCCTGAACTAATTTATTTCGAAGTGTGATAGAATTAGTTAGGTTTCCATTATGAGCAACCCCAATACCACCAGCATTCGTATCTGCAAAAAAAGGTTGAATATTTCTTAAGGTATTTTCGCCAGTCGTACTGTATCTGTTATGTCCAATAGCATAATTACCAGATAAGTTTTTTAATACTTTTTCTTTATTAAAGTTATCACCAACTAAACCAAACCTTTTTTCTGAATGATATTTTTTACCATCAAAAGATACAATTCCACAGCCTTCTTGACCTCTATGTTGTAGAGCATGAAGACCTAAAGCGGTTAGTGCGGCAGCATCATTACTATTACTTATACCAAAAACACCACATTCTTCTTTGAGCTTTGGGCTATAGTTCTTCAATTTTTTCTTTAGAATTTTGATATTTTTTTTCATTTGGGAGTTCATTCATCAGATAATTACTACCTTTTTCTAAGGATGGAAAGGTGTATGATTTATCCATATTTATTGGCCATTTATTATAGTTATAGACAATATCTAAAGCTGAAAATATTAGAACACAAACTATATAACCCCTAACAAAACCAAAAAAGAATCCAAAAATTGAGTCAAGAGTACCTATGCCAGAATATTTAACAGCTTTACCAATGCCTTTGTTAATCATTAATATTACAAAAATAACTAAAATAAAAATTGCCAGACTAAGAGCCACATCCAAAACATACTCACTATCAATTATATTTTTAAAGTAAGGTTTAATTTTTGGAAATATAATAAGTGTTAAAATATAAGCTAATAACCACTTAGAAGCAGCAAGTAAACTTAAAACAAAACCTTTTCTATAACATTTGATTACAGATGAAGTTGTTATAACTAAAAAAAATAAATCTATAATAGAGGTTGCTTCATAAAAATTTATCAAAAAATCAAACATTAATTGATCTATTTACCAAACGGCTTAGTTATTAAAATAAGAGCAGGCAGTAAAGTTAATACCGAAATCATAGCTAACAACATTGCTATACCAGTAAAAACTCCAAAATAAATAGTTGGTATAAATTTAGAAAAAACTAAAATTGAAAAACCAAACACAATGGTTATGGATGTATTTAATATTGCAACACCAACTGTAGAATGACAAAGTTTTAACGTTTTATTGTAGTCTTTGTTCTTTATAAACTCTTCTTTAAATCTATAAATGTAGTGAATACTGTTATCCACAGCTATACCAATGGTGATTGCAGCAATGGTTATAGTCATCATATCCAAAGGTATTCCCAATAAACCAATAATTCCTAAAATAAAAAAAGCAGCAATAAAGTTTGGTAATAAACCAATTAAAGATAATTTGATGTTCTTAAATAAAATTATAAACATGCCAAAAATTCCAAACATAACCAATCCCAATGTAAGTATTTGAGATTTAAATAAGCTTTGAAGTAAATTGTTAAATAATATTAATACTCCAGCTAGTTTAAATTCATCTTTATTAAGCTTAAGTTTATTTTCGAGATCATAGTTAATTTGTTTAATTAAATCATCTCTTCTTAAGCCATCTTGAGAGTCTATAATTCTTAAGCTTATTCTGGCTTCGTTGTCTTTAATCGAAATATAAGGATCAATAATATCTTTTTTGATAATAGCTGGAATTTTAGAGTAAAGAACGCCCATTTCTAAAGTATCTAAAGGTTTATTGTTATTCAATTGAGTTGCTATCTCAATAATAGAATTAAAAGATAGAACTTTTCCTACAGGAGGTAAGCTTTCAAGATATATGTGAACTGCTTTAATTCTATCAACCTTATCTTTTGTAAACCAATATTTTTCATCGTTTATATTTTTATCTTCTCCCCAATCCTCAAACTCTTCATCCTCATTATTTTCAGTTTTTTTTTTGTTAGGAAATTTTAGAATAACCTCTAAAGGAGTGGTTCCACCTAATTTTTGATCTATAAGTTTCATTCCTTTATAAATTTCTGTATTTTTATTAAAATAATTAATAAAACTATTTTCTACTTCTAAACGGCTTATTCCAACTACACTTAAAATAATAATTAATATTGTAAAGGTGAAAACTATATTCTTATTATTAATTGAAATTTTAGAAAAAAAAGAGGTAATTTTAGAATCACTATCTTCTGTAATTTTTATGTTATTATTTGAAAAAAAACTTAAAAGAGTGGGAAGTAATGAAAAAGTGACTAAAAATGATGTAATTAATCCTAAAGTCATCATCCAACCAAAATCAATAATAGGTTTTATGCCACTAAAGATTAGAGATAGGAAAGCACATACGGTAGTTAATACAGTATAAAGAATAGGCCAAAACATTTTCCTAGTTGTCATTGAAATAATTTCAAAGTTTTTTAAATCTGTAAAATCATTTCTCAGTTGTAAAAAACGTGTACTCATGTGAATATTCATTGCCATTGTTAAGATTAACATCAGAGCAATAAAGTTGGATGATATTACTGTTACTTTCCATCCAAGAAGACCAAGTATTCCTGTCATTATTAAAACAGAGAAAAAACAACTACTAATTGGAATTATAATCCAGATTAATTTTTTAAAAACAAACCAAAGAGTAGCAATAATAAATAATAAGACCCCTATACCAAAAACAATAATATCACTTTTAATAAATGACATCATATCATCGGCAATCATAGGAATACCTCCCAAATATATTTTTCCTACATTATTATAAGATTTAATAATTTCTCTTATTTGAAGAATGTTTTTATGATTTTTTTTCTTTAAATTATTTTTATAATTATCTATCTCTTTTTTACTTTGACCCTGTAATTGTTTGATAGTTTCATCTTTTTTTATATAAACTATTATTCCACTTGTATTTCCATCTTCACTAATCACAAAATTTCTAAATATAGGACTATTTAAAATTTCATTGAAACCTCTTTCTTTATCAACATTCTGATCTTTCAATGTTGTGAAATTTTTTAATCTTTCCTGAAGTGGTGCTTCACTGTTGTTTAATAAAGGGATATCTAAAAGAGTGACGACATTATAAACCCAATCTAAGCTCTGAATCTTATACTTTAAACTTAATAAATTATTAATGGATGTATTTGAAATCATTCTTTCATTAGGAGTGTAAGTTAGAACTAGAAAATCTTTTGAACCATATCTTTCGGTTATTTCTCTTAAGTATTCTAGATCAGGGTCATCTTCTATTAAAAGAGTTTCAGATGAGGCATCCAACCTAAAATCTTTAGAAAAATATCCAAAACTCAATAATACAATTATTAATAATACAAAAATTGATTTAGGATTTTTGAGAACTATATTTTGATATAAATGAGGTAGCATTTAATGCTATTATATATTTGATATTAGTTAATTTGAGTATCTTTAAATTTAGTAAACATTGCCTCAAACTCTAGATCAATATTTCCTGTAGGGCCATGTCTTTGTTTTGCGATAATAATTTGAGCTAAATGAGCTATTTCACTCATCTTAGCTTGCCATTCAGCGTGTTCAACGGTTGCTGCTTGTGGTTCTTTTCTTTCTAAATAATAGGCCGCCCTATAAACAAACATAACAACATCTGCATCTTGCTCTATTGATCCCGATTCTCTTAGATCTGATAACTGAGGCTTGTGATCATCTCTTTGTTCAACAGCTCTAGATAATTGGGATAATGCGACTACGGGCACTTTTAATTCTTTGGCAATTGCTTTAAGGCCTTGAGTTATTTGTGAAATTTCTTGAACTCTACCATCTCTATTGTTTAGTGAGCCTGTCATTAATTGAATATAATCTACAACAATCATATCTAGTCCAAAGAGTCTTTTAATTCTTCTTGCCCTATTACTCATTGCCGCAATGCTGATTGCTGGAGTTTCATCTATATATAAGGGTAGTTCTGAGATATTTTTTGAAGTTTCTATGAATTTATCAAATTGTTCATCTGAAATTTTTCCTCTTCGAATGTCATTTGATTTAATTCTAGACTGTTCTGCAATAATTCTTGTAGATAATTGTTCTGATGACATTTCTAATGAAAAAAAAGCAATCGAAGATTTTTTTCCTTTTTCTAATAATTTTTGAGCTGCATGAAAAGCAATATTAGTTGCCAAGGCTGTTTTACCCATAGAAGGACGACCTGCAATAATAATTAAATCAGAATTATGAAGCCCACCTAGTCTATCATCCAAATCTCTTAAACCAGTTGGAACACCAACTAAACCTTCTTCATTTTTATATGCAGCCGAAGCCATTTCAATAGTTTGTTTCATTGCTTCATCAAATTTTACTAAAGATGAATTAAACGAACCTTTTTCAGCAAGGTCAAATAATAATCTTTCAGAATTTTCAATTATAGTTTGCCCGTTTGTGTCTAAGTCATTTAGTTTGGCTGAATCAATCGTATTTTCAGATATTTTAATTAACTCACGTCTTACAAACATATCGTAAATTATTCTTGAATATTCAATTGCCTGTCTAGATGAAGTAGAAAATTTTGTAATTTTAACTAAGTACTCGGGAACATTTAAATCGTCTTTTTCATTTTCAAAATAGTTTTTTAAGGTAATAGGATTTGCAAGCATTCCTTTATATACAAGGCTTTCAATCGCAGAAAAAATTTTTTGATGCATTGGATCGTAGAAATTTAAATTTGATATTATCGTATTTATTTCATCAAATATTTCATTTGAAACTAATATAGATCCAATAACAGATTGTTCTGCTTCAATATTATTAGGTAATTCTTTAAATGTATCTTTGACTAAGCTTAGGTTATTTTCCATTTTAAAATCTTATAGGAAAAAGATTTAAAAAGAATAATAAAATCTTGCTGGGGAAAAAATTGTATAATTATTGAATAGTTTCTGCTGCAACTACATTGATAGTAATTACCGAATCTATCTCTGAGTGTAAAATAATTTTAACTTTAAATTTACCAAGTGATTTAATTTCATTTAAAGGTTGTATAAGAGAAGGTTTAATCTCTAATTTTTCAGTTATGAATATCAATTTGGCGATTTCAGTTGGCTTAACAGAGCCATAAAGTTCCTTGTTTTCAGTACTTAGCTTTTCTACTAAATATTCTTTACCATTAATTTGTTCAGATAATTTTTTTGCTTCTTTCTTCTTTTCAGCATCTTTTTTTCCTAAATCAGTTTTAATTTTTTCAACTTCAGCAATATTTTCTTTTGAAGCGTAAAGTGCTTTTTTGTTTGAGATTAAATAATTTCTAGCAAATCCTCTTTTAACATCAATGATTTCTCCAATTGATCCAATACTCCTTAAATTTTCTAAAAGTATAACTTTCATCTAAATTAAGGCTAAGTTTCTAGCTCTTTTAATTGATAAAGAGAGCTCTCTTTGTTTTTTTTGGCAAACATTTGTAATTCTTGAAGGTAAAATCTTACCATTTTCAGACATGTACTTTTTAAGTAATCTAATATTTTTATAATCCACAATAGGTGCTTCTTTAATTGATAAAGGGCACGATTTGCCAAATTTATATTTATTGGGTTGGAAAATACTTAATTTAGCGAAGTTGCTTTGTTTGCCTTTTTTATTATCACTTCTTTTTTTAGAGGGCATAATTAATTTCTTTTATATTCTTTTTTTTCATAATCATCTTTTTTTGAAAAATACTTAGCTTCTAGATCAAATTTTTTAACTTTTACCGTTAGATATCTTAAGAGATTTTTATCTAAGATTTCATTTTTCTCTAGCTGTTCTATAATTTTTCCAGGTCCTTTGATTTTAAAATGAATATAGCTACCTTTTGTATTTTTTTTGATTGCGTATGATAAGTTCAATAATCCCCAGTTTTCAGTTTGAACTATTTCTCCATCATTTTTTTCAACTATCTTTGAATATTTTTCAGTTAATTGTGTTATTTGGGCGGGACTAGTATCTTGCCTCGCTACAATTGTATGTTCGTATAAATTCATATTTGTTCTTTAATAAAAAGTGAGGATATACTATTATAATCCTTTAATTACAACACTTAAAACAATAATAAAATTTAGATATTTAAATGTTTTCCGTTATTTTTCCAGGCCAAGGCTCGCAATTAGTAGGTATGGGTAAAGAGTTATATCAAAAATATACATTAATTCAAAATTTATTCAAAGAAGCAGATGAAACTCTTGAATTTTCATTATCTAAGTTAATTTTAGAGGGTCCCAGAGAAGAATTGGACTTAACTGAAAATACACAACCAGCTATATTTCTTTTAAGTTACTCAATATTTAAGTTAATTAAAGAAGAATTTAATATTGATTTAAATAAAGCAAGTTGGTTTGCTGGACACTCACTTGGAGAATATTCTGCCTTAGCTTCTGCTGGGTGTTTATCTTTTTCAGATACTTTAAAGATTTTAAAAATTAGAGGTAAAGCTATGCAAAGTGCCGTCCCAAGAGGAGAGGGTGGAATGGTAGCTGTATTAGGTTCCCACATAGATATTATAGAAGAGATCCTTGTAGAAAACTTAGAAAAATATAAATGCTATATTGCAAATGATAACTCAGAAGGGCAAATAGTTTTAAGTGGTAAAAACTTAGATTTAGAAAAAATGATGACAGATTTAAAGTCAAAAAATATTAAAAATATTAAATTACCAGTAAGTGCGCCATTTCACTGCCCATTAATGAATAAAGCAACAAGCATAATGAATAAAGAAATTTATAAATTAAATTTTGAAGAACCTAAGAACATACTTATTTCCAATGTAACTGGAAAAGAAATATTTAATGCGAAAGAATTAAAAGATTTATTAGTTAAACAAATCGAATGCAAGGTTTGTTGGAGAGAAAGTGTTTTATTGATGATTAATAAAGGAGTTAGTCAATTTATTGAAATTGGACCAGGTAAGGTTTTATCAAGTTTAATTAAAAGAATTGATAAAAATGTCAAAGTTAGTGCAATAAATACTGAAGAGGATATAAAGTTAATTAATATAGATGAATAGTTTAAAAAATAAAAATATTATAGTTACAGGTGCTTCAGGAGGTATTGGAAATTCAATAGTTGAAAAACTTCATGATAATGGTGCCAACATTCTAGCTACAGGAACAAGGATTGAGAAACTAAAAGAATTAAAGGAAAAATTTAAAAGTATTAATATATTAAAATTTGATATTTCTCAGCATGAAAAAATTGAAGAATTTATAAATAATGCTACCGCTGAATTAGGTGGATCACTTGATGGTATAGTCAATAATGCTGGAATTACAAAAGATAATTTAGCAATTAGAATGAGCTTAGAAGAATGGACAAAAGTTTTAGATATAAATTTAACATCAACATTTTTAATGAGCAAATACTCAATTAAAAAAATGCTTAAAAATAAATCTGGAAAAATCATTAATATTACATCTGTGGTTGGACACACTGGTAATGTTGGTCAAGCAAATTACACAGCATCAAAAGCAGGAATTATTGCAATGTCTAAAAGTTTAGCAATAGAATATGCAAAAAAAAATATTAATGTTAACTGTATATCCCCAGGATTTATCAGCACTGCAATGACAGACCAGATAGATGAAAAGATTAAGGAAACTATTATAGCCAAAATTCCCTCTAACAGACTAGGTAAACCTGAAGATATAGCCAATGTAGTTGTTTTTCTAAGTTCAAATGGATCGGATTATATTAATGGAGAAACTATTCATGTTAATGGAGGCATGTATTTGGGTTGACAAAGCTACTTATTAATCTATTAACGAATTATATTAACAAAGGAACAATATGTCAGAAGATATTTCAAGCAAAGTTAAGAAAATAGTTGCAGACCATTTAGGTATTGATGAAGCTAAAGTACAGGAAGAATCAAGTTTTATTGATGATCTTGGTGCTGATAGTTTAGATACTGTTGAATTAGTAATGGCTTTTGAAGAAGAGTTTGGAACAGAGATTTCAGATAGTCAAGCTGAAAAAATTCTAACAGTAGGTGATGCAGTAAAGTTTATTGAAGGTAAAGGTAATTAAGCTTAATTAAATGTCCATTAAAAAAGATGGGATAATGGTAATTTTATCATCCCCATCTGGGGCAGGTAAAACCACATTAGTAAATTTATTATCAAAAAATAAAAATTTTAATATATCAATATCTCACACAACACGAAAACCTCGTATTAATGAAATTCAAGATAAAGATTATTATTTTGTTGATAGTGAAAAATTTAATAAACTAATCAAAAATGATGAATTTTTAGAATACGCAAAAGTTTTTAATCACTTTTATGGAACAACAAGAACTCCTGTTATAGAAAAATTAGAAAAAGGTGAAAATGTAATTTTTGATATAGATTGGCAAGGAGCTGATCAAATCAAAAACAAAAGATTAAATTATAAATTAATTACTTTTTTTGTTCTCCCCCCAAGTAAAAATGTTTTGTTTAATAGATTGTCAAATAGAGACATGAAAGATAAATTAATAGTTGAAGAGAGAATGAAAGAATTTAGCAGAGATGTATTACATTGGATTAATTATGATTACGTGGTTATTAATGATGACCTTGATGAATGTTATTCAAAAATTAACAGTTTAATTGAAGCAGAAATTAATAATGGGTCAAAAGATTATGATAAAGAATTTATAAGAAGACATGTTGATATCTTAACTTGTTAAATTTTCATATTCTTTTGTTAGCTTAAGATAGATTTCAGGGCTTAAATTTTGTGGTCTTAGGTTTAAATTAATATCAAATTTTTTAGAAATTTCTTTTGCATTTTTAAATATTTGATTAAATGGTTTTTTTATCATTTTTCTTCTTTGGCTAAAAAAAATTCTAGTAATCATTTCAAGATTGCTCGGATTAATTAATTCATAAAAATTTTCTTTGGGAGTAAAGACTAGCAATGAACTATCTATTTTTGGCCTAGGTGAAAAACTTTCTGGTTTTATATCTATAATTTTTTTTATATTTAGTTTCCAATTTGATAATATTGATAATCTGCCATAATTTGATGTATTAGATTTAGCGATAATTCTATCGGCAACTTCTTTTTGAAACATTAAAACCAATTCATTAAACCAAATTTTTTTATCTAAATTTATTATCCATTTAGATAGAATTTCTGTAGAAATATTATATGGAAGGTTTCCAAATACTGTTAATTTTTCTTTTGATATTTTATCTGCTGATACCTTTAAAACATCATCATTAATAATATCAATTTCATTATTAAATTTTTCACTTAATAGAGATGATAGTTCATCATCTTTTTCAATGACATACATTTTTTTAGGTAATTTTCTTAAAATATGAGCTGTTAAGTTGCCACTACCAGGACCTATTTCTAAAATTTCTTTGTCTTTTATTTCTACTGTATTTATTATTTGGTTAAGTATATTTTGATCTATTAAAAAGTTTTGTCCTAAACTTTTTTTAGCTTTAAAATACACTTATTTATCCAAAAATTTTAAAGCTTGAATTAAGCTATTAGGGTTAGATAAGTTTTTACCTAGCATAGCCACATTTGGACCATGGTCTGGAGAAATTCTATGAAATGGCAAACCTAAAGTTATATTTATAGCATCAAAGCCCATAATTGTTTTTATTGGAGTTAGCACTTGATCATGATACATGCCAATTATTACATCAAATTTTTTTGATTGATCTTTCATAAATATTGTATCTGCAGCAAAAGGACCATTAACTTTATATCCATTTTTTATTAGATATTTAATTGCAGGTTTTATTATTTTATCCTCTTCACTTGATTTATAATTACTTTCACAATGGGGATTAAGTCCTGTAATTGCAATTTGAGGATTTTTATTGAATTTTTTTTTATAAAATTGCTTAATTAATTTAACGTGGTTAATTATTTTTTTTTTAGTTATATGTTTATGAACTTCTTTAAGTGGAATATGCGTAGTTACAGGACTTACAGATAATTTTTTATTATAAATTAACATAGCAACCTTATTATTCTTGTTAATTTTATTGGACAAAAACTCTGTAATACCTAAAAATTTTCCTCTTAGAAAATTTCTTTTTGAAATAGGCCCATTTATTAGTCCTTTACAATTATTTTTTTTTAAAATTTCCAGACCTATTTTAAAAGAAGTATCTATATATGAGTTTGATTTATCAGAAATCTTACCAAAAATATTTTTAAAATTAAAATTTACATTAATTAAATTTATATATTTGTTATCAAGTTTATTAAAATTTACTTGATTTTTATCGATCAAATTAATTTTAAAATTGAAATTCAATTTTTTCATTTGTAAAATAAGCAACCTATGTGATGCAATCAAAATAATTGGACATTTAAATTTATTACTTTTTTTACTTTTAAAAAAAATTTCTAAAAAAACACTATAAGGTTCACCAGCAACAACTATTATGGGTTTATAATTCATTAATTATAGTATTAATTTTTACTTTATCATAATAAATTTTTGAAAATTGTTTTAGTTGTCTATTTCTTTCATAGGTAATCATTTTTTCTAATTCTTTTTTTTCATCAATTTTAATTTTTTCTTCTTTAACTTCATCAAGGTTTAGTATTAAAAATTTATTTCCTATTTGAATTGGTTGTGTATGTTTTCCAATAGTTAAATCCTCTAAAGTAATTAATATTTTCTTTGAAAGATTTTTTTCCTGCACCCAGGATAGATCTCCACCAAACTTGGCACTTGAAGCAATACTGTAAATATTTGCTGAATTTTTAAAACCAATTTCCTTAATACTGTTTTCAATAATTTTAAATGTATCATTTAAAGTTATATTTTTTTTTTCAAAAACTATTTCTGATAATCGATAACTTTTGCTGTATTCAGATTTTTTTTTTATTTTTATTTTTTTTTTTAAATCTTTAATATTTATCTGAACTTGATTATTATATTTATCGTATATTAATCTATTCCAACTTGTTTCAATATTTATTTTTTCCTTAACTTCATTAAGAGTTAAATCGTAATTATTTAAATATTTTTTAAATTCTTGTTCATTATTTAAATTTAATTTTACATAGAAGTCTCTAATAACAACATCTAACATTTTATTATCTTTTTTTAGATACATATATTTTAAAAGCTCAATTTTTTTGACAGTTTCTCTTACTAATGATCCTTCTGCTATTTTTAGAATTGTCTTATCATCCAAGTTTTTTAACTGGCTACTTAGTGCAAGTAAATACACAGATTCATTTTTTATATCCACATTTGTTAAAATTTGATTTTCTATTTTATAAGTTAAAAAAATATTATTATCAGAATATACTTTTATATTTAATACCAATAAAAAAATTACAAATCCTAATATTTTTTTCTTCATTTTTGTCTTAGATTAGGACTAGTTGTTTCACCAAAAGGTATAATTGTTAATTTAAGAAAAATATTTTCATCTGGTTTCAAATCTTTGTCACTATAATAATTTTTATTATATTCTATAGCAGCTGTTAAACAATCATTTGTATACTGATATATTAAATTATAAAACTCTGTAAATTTAGTTTTTTTATTTTCTCTTATTTCAAATTGAAATTTATTTGAGTCATTTACTAAGTAAGCTGTTTTGTTAGATAAGTAACTTTTATTTGTCGTTGCATTATTTTCGTTAAGATATTCAAAAGTAGTTATAAAATTATTTACTTTAATTTCTGAACTTAGCAATTCATAATTTTTATTATCTAAATTATTATCAATAGAAAAATTATAATTAACTTTTAAAATATCAGTTGGATTAAAATCTAAACCACCCACGATATCTGAGGTTTTATTCCCTAAAGAACTATTTCTTGGTAAGTTTTTATCTTCTTCAAGTCTAAGAATATTTGCAATTTTAACACCAAATAAATCTTTTTCTGAAGTTTTACCTGTTTTTAAAAATTCAATACCATAGGTTAACGAGGCACCACCTTCTACAGTGTCATTTGAGCTTAATCTATTCATGCTAAAAATATTATTTATATCAATTCTTCTATCTTCAGTTCTCATATTTTTAGTATTATTTGGGCTATATTTTAAAGATAACTTTGGTTTTAATATATCATTGTAATTAACACCCTCTTTTTTTAAAGGATAAGTAGAGTTGTATTCGACTATAGACAGTAGATCATGATCTCTTGAGTTTTTAAACTTTGTAGAATTAGTAGAGTTAGAATTAACATTTTTTAATAAAAGATTATAATTATTTTTAAAGCCGTTTTCTGTAAAATTTGGATTTGAATTAAAGATAAAATCATTAATCATAATTTTTTCATATACGTTTGTGTTATAATTTTTAAAAAATCCTGAAGAGGCAACTGAGAATTCTCCACTTAATTTTGTAGAGTTTTTATATCTTTTTACTAAATCATAGCTTGGATAAATAAATTCATATTTATCGTTATTTTTTTCTTCACTTAAATTCTCATAAACTTCAAAATTTGTGTTGAAGGATAAATCCTCTCTATAAGCACTAATTCCTAAAGATGATGTGAGTGAGTTTATTTCATCTATCATAGGTGATTTTAGTTTATAGGTTTTTAAGTAAGTGCTATTTGAAGTTTGCTGCAATTGTAAACTTAAATTACTTTCATCAAAATTATTAAAATCTAATTTTTGAGTAGTTTTGGAAAAGAAATGACTTTTGCTAGGGGCTTTATTATTTTTTTCAGTAACAAAACTAAAATCTAAAATATTATTATTTTTGGGAGTAATAGACCTGAATTCAGATTGTATTAAAACTTTTTCATTTTTATAAAATCTTGGTTTTAGTGTAAAATCTTTACTCTCAGATATTACCATATAATAAGGAACATTAAGTGAAGCACCTAGACTATTTGAATCTTGAAATGTTGGCATTAAAAAACCTGATTGTCTTTTAACAGTAGGATCTGGGTGAAAAAACCTAGGAAAATAAAATACCGGTTTGTTATAAAGTTTTAACCAAGCACTTTTATAATAGATAGTTTTTTTTTTCTTATCATGCTTTATTTCTTTTGCAGAAAATTGCCATGGAGGACAGTCATTATTTCTTTTGCAGGTTGTAAAGACTCCTTTTGCAACCAGTGTCTCATTTTTACTAATAGAAATGGTTTTGCCTTTCAGCCTTGGTTCATTTTCTTTTTTAAAAGATTTATTGTTAAAATCAATGGATATGTCTTTACCTATTAATTTTTTGGATATTAAATTTAAATAAGCTTTTTCAATTTGTAATATATTTTTTTCAAAATCTGCAAACTTTGCATTATTTAATTTAACTATATTATCACTCAAGGTATATGTAAAACTTTCTACTAAAAAATAATTTTTTTCATTATCCTCAATACTTGATTTTGTTTGTGATTTAATTATTTTTTTATCAATATAATAAAAAATATTTTGAGATTTAATTAAAGTTTTCTTAACCAAGTCTTGAATCACAACATCACCAACTGCATTCAAAACAGATGTATTCGCGTTGTATATAAATTTATTTGCATTTATTTGAAGATTTTCTTTTGTTACTGTAGTTACACCATCTTCAGCATTCAATATGGATAATTTTTTATTGTATTCAAATTTTTTTGCAACAATACTAATATTATCTTTAGTCGATGTAGCGGTGCCATTGGTTGTTTTTATAATATTCCCATTATCTAAAATTTTAATTTCAGAAGTATCAAATATAAAATCATTACTAAATACATGATTAAAATTTAATAGAAAAAAAATTATTATTGATAAGTAAATTATAAATTTATTTTTCATTAATTCTAACCAATCCAATTAATATAAAAATTGTTAATATAAAAAAAGGTAACCATATAGATGCTAAAACTGGAATTTTCCCAGTTATACCCAATAAATTGAATAAATAGTAAAAATAATAAATTAATACAGATAAAAATATACCTAAAATAATATGAAATATAATAGGTTTATTGCGCTTTACGTTAAGCATTATTATTGAAGCAAACAAAGTCATTAATGTTAAATATACAGGAAATGACAAAAGTCCACTGAGTTGTGATTCAATTTCATTAGTGGAATAACCCAATGATTTATAGTCTTTTTTAAGTCTTATTAACTCCAATATGTTAAGAGAAGATAAATTTTTGAATAATCTATTGATTTTTCTGTGATCAAAATGAGTTTTTATATTCAAATTTTTTTCTAATTTAGTATTTGTATTATTTTTTGAAACAATAGGATTGAAAATTACCCATTCAAAATTTGATATATTTACTTCAGGAGATTTTATTATTTGAATTAGTTCAAATTCATTATCAAATTCATTTATAGTAACATTTTTTATTATATAACCTTCAATAACTGAAGCATTTATAATATATATTTTTTCGTCAATCTCGTCTTTAATCCATAAGCCGTTGTTAGTAAAAACAGCTAAATATTTATTATCACTTGAATAACCATTCTTTAAATCAAAGTAAAAAAATTGTAGTTTTGAAGAAAAATGATAGAAAAAAGAAATTAATATAAATCCTAGTGTTAAAGATGTAAAAAATAATAATCTAATTATCTTAAAATTATTTAAACCATAAACTTTGAGTGCCTCAAGTTCATTTTTATCAATTAATTCTATAAAAAAAAATTGTGTAGAAATTAAAAAAATAAAAGGAAAAATTTCAAAGAGTGTTGACGGTGTATTAAGAGCTGTTAATAAGAACGGAATAAACAAACTTATTTCTAATTTCTTAAAAAAAGAAATTTCATCAAAAATAGTTAAAATAAAAACCAAGCATAAAAAAATTGAAGAAATAGTAAGTATTTTTTTAAGGTATAATTTAATTAAATAAGTTTCGTAAGTTTTTAACATATTTAAAATTTATTATTAAATTTTTTAATTAAAGAAAAATAAACTGTAAAAAAAGAAAAAATTGGAAAAAGAATAAAAAATAATGTGCCAAATTTATTATATGTTGAATACCTTAGTGAGATTTCTGAAATTATAATAATAAAGAAAATTATAGCAAATAAGTAAAACTTAAATTTGTTATAATTGCCACTTTCTTTTGAAGTAAAAATAAGCAAACATGACATTAAGGCTATTAATGGAAAGTAAATTGGCTTAAGAAATCTTTTGAATAATTCCTGTTTAATAGAATCTATTGTAGCAGGATCACAATTAATTTTTTTTTGACCATCAAATTCATCTAATTTTTTTTTAGCATTATAATATATACATTTTATTAAATGATGATTTTGTGCTTCTTGAATTTTTGGAAATGTTGTAGTTTTAGTAATATATTTTGACAAATCAAAGTCTATCTTATCAAATTTGAAATTTGTAATTTTGTTATTATTTATGTTAAGCATTTTTCCATCATACAATTCAAAATATCTATTATTGTCATTGCTAATTAAAACACCTTTCTTTGCATAAATCATTTGAGACTTAGCATTGTTAGTAAAGGAATCATTTAAAAAAATATTTTTATAATTTCCAAGTTCGTCTTTTGATTCTATAAAAACAGTAAGATTAGTTACCACATCTATAAATTTACCCTCCTTCATTAATGAGGGAAGAAAATCTATATTTGAATTCCTTAAATATGTCCTAGCTTCATTTTGACCTAGTGGAGAAATATAAGAACCTAGAAATATTTGAAATAATGTAACGACAATTGAATATAAAATAATGACATTTATAAAATGAATTTTATTAATACCATTTGACCAGAATATAATTAATTCATTTTTAATCTCATATTGATTAATCTGATAAAATAATGAAATAAAAAAAATAAAAGGTAAAATTCTATGAATAATTTTCGGATAATTGAAAAAACTATATGAAAAATAAACGAACAAACTGTGTCCATCCTCCGTCACAAAATCTAAAAACCCCACTGCCTGAATGACCCATACAATCAAGCTAATAGACAAACAAATAATGATAAAAAATTTTAAAGTATCTTTTATAAATTTTTTAAATACTAATTTTTTCATTGAAATATATTCATTTTGTACATATATAGCATCGAACACGTATAGAGTGTATTTAAAAATTTATGTCTATTCAAATTAATTATAAAAATAATGGCTTGAAAAAACCCTCAAACAATCTTGTTTTGTTTGTTGAGGAAAATTTCAATATTAGTGCTTTAAAAAAACATATTTCCAATGCAGAATTTTCTTACATAAAAGACTTATTAAAAAATAGCGATTTAAAAAAGAATCTACTTTTTTTTAAAGTTAATTCTAAAAAAACAATATTTTTGATATCTATTAAAAAAAATCTAGAAACTTCTGATATAGAAAGCTTAGGAGCAGAATTTCATGGTTATATAAATTATAATAAAAAAAGTGAGTATTTTGTAAACTCGGATAGCATAAGCAGCAAATCCGAAAATTTTCTAGGTTATTTTTTGCATGGATTAAAATTAAAATCCTATGAATTTAATATCTATAAATCAAAAAGTGATAAAAAAACTATTTTAATAAATGTAATTGGAAGCAAAAATAAAGTAACTGCTCAGAATGAATTAAGGTTCAAGGCGATAGAGAAAGGAACTTTTTTTGCAAGAGATCTTGTTTCTGAGCCACCTAATGTTCTTAATCCAAAAGAATATACAAACAGACTTTTAAAATTAAGAAAATTAGGAATTAAGGTTACCGTTTATAATGAGTCCCAAATGAAAAAGTTAGGAATGCATTCTTTGTTAGGAGTTGGAAGAGGCAGTGTAAATGAATCGTTTCTTGTTACACTTGAATGGAATGGAAATAAAAAAGATAAAAAAGCACCTTTATCTTTTGTAGGAAAGGGTGTTTGTTTTGATACTGGTGGTATTTCTTTAAAGCCAGCAAAATTTATGGAAGAAATGAAATATGATATGGCTGGTTCAGCTGTTGTAGCTGGATTAATACAAACTTTAGCGACCAGAAAAGCAAAAGTAAACGCAGTTGGTGTGGTTGGTTTGGTTGAAAATATGCCAGGTGGAAATGCTCAAAGACCAGGAGATATAGTTAAAGCTTATAATGGCAAAACTATTGAAGTTTTAAATACAGATGCTGAAGGTAGATTAGTATTAGCAGACGCTTTAAGTTTTACAGATGCAAAATTTAAACCAAGATTTATGATAGATCTTGCAACCTTAACAGGTGCAATAATAATGGCATTAGGAGAAGAATATGCTGGTTTATTTTCCAATAATGATGAGTTATCAAATAGATTGTTTAAAGTAGGTAAAAAAGTTAAAGAAAAGGTTTGGAGATTACCATTACATGAAAATTATGATAAATTAATTAATTCTCCAATTGCAGATATTCAAAATATAAACTACTCAGGTGGAGCAGGATCAATTACTGCCGCACAATTTTTACAAAGATTTGTATCAAGTAAAACACCTTGGGCACATTTAGATATAGCTGGTATGGCTTTTTCTAAAAAAGCAGCAAATTTAAATCCAGGTGGGGCTACTGGCTTTGGTGTAAGATTATTGAATCAACTAATAGAGGAACATTATGAGTAATATAGAACAGACATTATCAATTATAAAACCAGACGCTGTAGAGAGAAATTTAGATAATGAAATTAAAGAAATGTTTAAAAACAAGGGATTTCACATTATCAAGGATAAAAAAATTCAAATAGCAAAACCTGAAGCAGAACAATTTTATAAAGTACATGAAACAAAACCTTTTTATAATGATTTATGCGCATATTTATCATCAGGACCAATTGTAGTAATGGTCCTTGAAAAAGAAAATGCAGTACTAGATAATAGAGAATTAATGGGAGCAACTAAACCAGAAGATGCTGCAGAAGGAACTATAAGAAAAAAATATGGAATTTCTATTGATAAAAACTCAGTTCATGGTTCTGATAGTGTTGCAAATGCAAAAATAGAAATTGATTTCTTTTTTAAAGACTAATTAAAAATTTTCATAATAGCAGCAGGGTAAAATTTATGTTCTTGTTTAAGAACTTTTTTTGCTAAAGAAGTCAGATTATCATTAGCTGATACCTTAACTTTTTTTTGCATAATTATTTTTCCTGAATCTATTTTTGTAGTTACATAATGTATTGTACAGCCTACAAATTTTTCTTTGTTAGTAAGGGCTCTTTGATGTGTATGTAGGCCTTTATATTTTGGTAAAAGAGAAGGATGGATATTAATTATTTTACCATCGAATTTTCTTATAAAATTATTAGATAAAATTTTCATAAAACCAGCCAAACAAATAAACTTTATCTTATCTTTTTTAAGTATTGTTAAAATATCTTTTTCAGCATTTTTAATGTTTTGAAAATTAAATATCTTTTTTTTAATGTTAAATTGATCTGCATATTTTAAACCTTTTGCTTTATGGGTATTGGAAACAACTAAATTTATTGAAATAGGAGTTTTTTTTATTTTAGAAAATTTAATAAGATTTTTAAAATTACTACCAGTTCCTGAAATAAAAACAGCAGTTTTTATTTTTTTAATGCCAATTAATTTTTCCATTAAGTTTAATTTTATTTTTTCCTGAAGTTATTCTACCAATAACATATGGTTTATATTCTTTAGTAAAGAATTTTATAATTTTGTTTAAATTTTTAGGTTTAATTATTAAACAAAAACCAACGCCACAATTAAATGTTTTTAACATCTCTTTATCATCTATATCATTTTTTTTTAACCATTTAAAAATTTTTTTAGTTTTAATTTTATCTAAATCAATATCTGCAACTAATCTATCTGGAATCACTCTTTTAATATTATCTGCTAGTCCACCACCCGTGATATTAGCACATCCACTTATAAGATTATTATCAATTAAATTTAAAATTTCTTTTACATAAATTTTTGTAGGTCTTAATAATTTTTTTTTTAAAAATTTATTATTTTTTAAATTAATTTTTTTTTTTTTTAAAATATATCTTACCAATGAATAACCATTAGAGTGAACTCCACTTGAGGGTATAGCTACTACAAGATCATTTTTTTTTATGTCATGTTTATTTAGAACTTTTTTTTCTTCAACGATGCCCACAGCAAAACCAGCTATATCAAACTTACCTTTTTCGTAAGTTCCAGGCATCTCTGCGGTTTCTCCACCAACTAATTCACATTTAGAAATTTCACAACCTTTTACTATTCCTTTAATAATAGATTTAAGTTTTTTTAAATTAATTTTATTAATAGAAATGTAATCTAGAAATAACAAAGGTCTTGCACCTTGAACAATTAAATCATTTACACTCATTGCTACTAAATCAATTCCGATAGTGTCATATTTATTTAAAGTATTGGCTATTTCAACCTTTGTTCCAACACCGTCAGTACAAGCAACAATTTTTGGTTTTTTTAAATTTTTAGGAATATCTGAGATTGAACCAAAACCACCTATATTACTAAACTTTTTTTTGCCTTTATTTTTTGATGAAATATTAGATATAAATTTAACAAAATTATCAGCAGCATTTATGTTTACACCACTTTTTTCATAGGTAAATTTTTGTTTTTTCATTAGTATAAAATATGCAAATTAAAAATAAATTATTTAAGTCGAAAAAAATATATATATATTTTTTTTCATATTTTCTATTTATAATATTTTTTTCCACAACTTTTTTACAAGCAAATACTTTTAAAGTATCTGATATTAAGATTTCAGAGCCTTTCGTGTTAAATTTCAATAAGAGCCAAGCAATTGATAGTGGATTTAGGTCTGCATTTTTTAATTTAATCTCAATGATTACAACTTCAGGTGACAAAGGCAAAATCAAGAACACACCTTTAAAAGAGCTAAAAGGAATGATTGATTCTTTTACCATAAGTGATGAAAGGTTTATTGATGATGAATATTTTGCAAAATTAGAGGTAACATTTAATAAAAAAAATGTTTTATTTTTTTTGGAAAAAAAAAATATTTTCCCCTCAATACCAACTAGAAACAAAGTACTGTTAATTCCAATACTAGTAGATTTAGAATCAGACAATATTTTTTTATTTACAGATAATATTTTCTATCAAAATTGGAACAATATAATTAAAAATTATCATTTATTAGACTATCTTTTACCAAGTGAAGATCTTGAGGATTTAACAAACATTCAAAAAAATTATGGATCAATAGAAGATTATGATTTTAAAGACCTTATAAAAAAATATGATTTAGAAGACTATATAATTACAATAATATTTAAGAATCAAAATGAATTAAAAGTTCTTTCAAAAATAAATTTAAATAATTCTTTCAAAATACATAATCAAATTTTTAAAAAAACAAATTTAGAAAATAAAGAAAATTTACAAATAATCCTAAATAAATTAAAAACTATTTATGAAGATAATTGGAAAAAAAATAATCAAATCAATACTTCAATAAAATTACCATTAACAATTTTAGTTAATTCTAAAGAATATCGTAAAATTCAGAATTTAGAAAAAACTTTAAATAGCTTAGATTTAATATCAAGCTTTTATATTTTAAAATTTGATAATGAAAATACTTTTTTTAAGATCATTTATAATGGATCACCAAAAATATTTTTAAATGATATGAAAAAAAGAAATTTTGATCTTGTTGTAGAAAATAATATTTGGATTATTAAATGAAAAGTTTAAATCAATTATTGTTAGATTTTGATCATAAACAAAATTTTAAAGATGATGATTTTTATGTAAGTAAAAGTAATTTCTATACCTTTGAGTTGATAAATAAATGGCCGAAATGGGAAAAAAACTTTTTAAATATTAGTGGTGAAAAACATTCTGGTAAAACACATTTAGCTAGTATTTTTTTAAGTAAATTTAAAGGAATTAAATTACATTCAAAATTATTAAATGATGATAATTTAAAAGATATTAAAGTACATCAAAATATTATTCTAGAAGATTTAGATAAAACTTTAAATGAAAAATTACTTTATACACTACTCAATATTATTGATCAGGATAATAAATTTTTAATAATTACTTCTATAAAGCCAATTTCTGAAATTGAATTTGATTTAGAAGACTTACGTTCCAGGACTAAAAACTGTCTTTTGGCAAAAATTGAAAAACCTGATGATGAATTAATGTTTGCCTTAATATTAAAAAATTTATCAGACAGGCAAATCATATTGGATAAAAAATTGATTGATTTTATCATTAAAAGAGTAGAGAGATCGTATGGCAAAATATTTGAATTCATATATAAAATTGACATGATTAGTTTAAAAAAAAAAAAATCAATTGATTTTAAGATTATTAATGAGGCATTAGACAATAAAAGTGAATAAATATAGAACTCATAATTGTAGTGAATTAAAAAAAGAAAACAGCGATCAGGAAATAGTTTTATCTGGCTGGATTAATAAAAAAAGAGATCATGGTAATCTTTTGTTTATTGATCTAAGAGATAATTATGGAATGACACAATGCATAGTCGAAAAAAGTAATAATTATTTCAAAGAATTAGAAAAAATTCAGTTAGAAAGTGTAATTAAGATTAATGGTAAAGTTGTTAAAAGAAGCAATGATACTATTAATACAGACCTTCAAACAGGTGAAATCGAAGTAAATATAAATTCATTTGAAGTGCTTGGGAATTGCAAAGAACTACCAATGCCTGTTTTTACTGATCAAGAATATGCTGAAGAAATTAGATTAAAATATAGATTTTTAGACTTAAGAAGAAAAAAAATTCACGATAATATTATTTTAAGATCAAAAGTCATTTCATTTATTAGAGATGAAATGATTAAATTAGGTTTTTTAGAGTTTCAGACTCCAATATTAACATCTTCAAGTCCCGAGGGAGCACGAGACTTTCTAGTTCCAAGTAGATTAAATCCAGGAAAGTTTTATGCGCTACCTCAAGCACCCCAACAATTTAAACAACTAATTATGGTTTCTGGATTTGATAAATATTTTCAAATTGCACCATGTTTTAGAGATGAAGATGCTAGAGCAGATAGAAGTCCAGGAGAATTTTATCAATTAGATTTAGAAATGTCTTTTGTAGAACAAGAAGATATATTTGAAGTAGTCGAAAAATTAATAGTGAATATATTTAAAAAATTTTCTTCAAAAAAACTAATGTATGAAAAATTTCCTAGAATATCTTATACAGAATCTATGCTTATATATGGTTCTGATAAACCAGATTTAAGAAACCCACTATTAATCTCTGATTTAACAAGTATTTTTTCTAGAGAAGATGTTACTTTTGAGATATTTAAAAAACTTATAAAATCTGGGTCTAAAGTAAGAGCAATTGTAACTAAAGATACAAAAGATAAGCCAAGAAGTTTTTTTGATAATATAGATAAATGGGCGAAGGAACAAGGTGCGTCTGGCTTAGCTTATTTTACAATAGAAAAAGATAAACAAATCTCCGCTAGAGGACCTGTCGGAAAATTTTTTTCATGTAATGCTTTAGAAGAAATCATGAAAATAACCAATGCAAAAGTCGGAGACAGTGTATTTTTTGCTTGTGGAAAAATAAAGGATGTTGAAAAAATTATATCTCAAGCACGAGATAAAATAGCCAAAGATTTAGATTTAATAGATGATGATATTTTTGCTTTTTGTTGGATAGTTGACTACCCTATGTTTGAAAAAGATGAGATAACCAATAAAATTAAATTTAGTCACAATCCTTTTTCAATGCCTCAAGGAAATATTAAAGATTTAAACTTGGATAAACCATTAGATATAAAGGCATACCAGTACGATATTGTTTGTAATGGGACTGAGTTATCTTCTGGGGCAATCAGAAACCACATACCTGAATTAATGTACAAATTATTTTCAATTGCTGGATATGAAAAAAAAAAAGTTGATGAAAAATTTAGTGGGATGATTAATGCTTTAAGTTACGGAGCCCCTCCACATGGAGGTATAGCACCTGGTATAGATAGAATTGTCATGTTATTAGCTAATGAAAAAAATATAAGAGAAGTTACAATGTTTCCAATGAATCAAAATGCACAAGACTTAATGATGAACGCACCTTCAGAAATAAATGAAGATCAATTGAAAGAGTTGGGGCTGGCGATCAAAATTAAAAAATAGTACTACTTCTTACCTTTTAAATTAATTTTAATATCAGATAAATCAATAAGGTTTTTTTTGTAATTATTTCTAACAAAACCCTTGCTGGTAATATCTTTTACTATTTTTAATAGTTGATTTTGATCATCTGAATTTTCATCCTCAGAAGTGGACTTGTCTGAGCCACCTATAGATGGAGTGTGCGCTAGATCTTCTCTATTTTGGTATGATATAGCAAGCTCTCTAAAAATATAATCGAGGATTGATGAGGCACTTAATATTCTGTCATTTCCATATACTTTTCCTGAAGGCTCAAATTTAGTATCAACATATGCACTAATGAATTCATCCAAGGGAACACCGTATTGAAGGCCCAGAGATATTGCTATTGCAAAGTTATTCATTAAAGCTTTAACTAATTCACCTTCTTTACTAGTATCAATAAAAATTTCTCCGATTTTTCCATCTTCATATTCACCAGTATGTAAATAAACTTTATGATTTCCGATTGTTGCTTTTTGTATGTATCCCTTTCGTCTATCAGGCATACTGAATCTTTTACCCATACTATCATTAATTTTTTTAACAAATGTAGGGTTAATATCTTTGGAAATAACTCTAGGTTGAGTTTTTTCAGATACAACGTCTAATTTTTTAGCTTCAATTATTTTGTTATTAGGGTCTAAGCTTTTTGTTTTTCTAGTATCTAGTTTGACATCTAAAACTTCAAATTTACCATCATCACGCTTTTCTAAATTTGCCAATTCCACCTCATTAATATCATCTAAATAGTGGTTAACTTTAAAGCTACATGTGTAATAAGTTTCTACTAAATATTTTGCCATTTTTCCTTTAATTAAAATTTATTTTGAATCCTTGAATAATTAATTTATATACAAATCCATACTTTAGTCTAATTTAAATTATACAATTTTGGATTGAAGAATTAATAAAATTATATGTTGACATTTTTAGAAAAAATTTTTATCTGGTGGAATCAAGAAACCCTAGGAACAAAATTAAAAACAATATTTTTTGGAAAACTAGTTGGCAAAGATTCGCTTGGAAATAAATACTATAAAAGCAAATCAGGTAAAAGATGGGTGATTTATAGTGCTGAGATAGATGCCTCAAAAATTCCAAATGAGTGGTATTCATGGATTCATTTTACAAAAAATAATATAGAAAACACACATACTTTAGAAAAGTATGATTGGCAAAAACCACATCAAGCCAATCAAACAGGCACTGAAAATGCTTATCACCCAAACAAAGATAATGATGAAATTAAAAAAAAATATACCACTTGGATTAATTAATTTTTTAATAATTTTATTTTATTTTATTTTTATAAATATAATTTCTTTAACAATAAATTTAGAAGCTCAAGAAACCCTGGAAGGTAAGTTTATAGAAATTAAAATTCTAGATAAAGTTAGCTCTAAAAACAATCTTTTAAAAATAAAGATTGGCCAAGAAAAAAAATTTCAAAACCTTTTAATAAAAGGCTTAAAATGTAAAAATTCAGAATTTGATGATAATCCTGAAATCACAGCATATGTTCAGGTTAGAGATCTAACAAATAGTAATAATGATGAAGTTTTTGTGTTCAATGGTTGGACTTTTTCATCAAGCCCTGCATTAAACCCTTTTGATCATCCAGTTTATGATATTTGGTTAATGAAATGTTACTAGATAACTTTTTCGTTATCTAACCAACTAACATTAAAATCAGATTTAATAAATTTTTTATGACTCAATAGAACTTTATGAAGCGGTATTGTAGTAGTTATACCTTCAATAACAAACTCATCTAATGAACGGTTCATTCTTTGAATAGCCTCTGTTCTGTTTCTCCCTTGAACAATTACTTTACAAATCATACTGTCATAATACGGTGTAACTTTATAACCTTGAAATATTGCTCCATCTACTCTTGTTCTGAAGCCAGAAGGCTGATGACACATACCTATAGTTCCAGGTGAAGGTTGAAAATTTTTGCTTGCATCTTCAGCATTAATTCTGCATTCGATAGCATGACCTCTTGGATTGATATCACTTTGTTTTAATGCCGTTTCTCCGGTAAAAGCTATCCATATTTGTTCTTTAATAATATCAATTCCAGTAACCATTTCAGTTACTGGGTGCTCAACTTGAACCCTGGTATTCATTTCAAGAAAATAGAATTTTCCATCTTCATAAATAAACTCTACAGTTCCAGCTCCTTCATAGCCAATTTTGCTCACCATATTGACAGTTTTTTCAAATAGATCTTTTCTAATTTCATCTGTTAAAACTGGACTAGGAGATTCTTCTATTAATTTTTGATGTCTTCTTTGTACCGAACAATCTCTTTCGTGAAGGTGAACTGTTCGATTTTTACCTGATAACACTTGAACTTCTATATGTCTTGGGTTTTGGAAAAATTTTTCAATATAAACCTCGTCATTTCCAAAATATTTTTGAGCCTCAGATTTTGCTACAGAAAATAAAGCTTCAAATTCTTCTTCTTTATGAACAATTTTCATTCCTTTACCACCACCACCACCAGAAGCTTTAATTAAAACAGGAAAACCTATTTTTTTACAAATTTCTTTTGCTTGTTTTATATCTGTTACACCACCCTCTGAACCTTCAATGACAGGTAATCCATGCTCTTTAGCAATTCTCTTTGCTTGAATTTTATCACCCATCATTTTTATCATTTGTGATGATGAACCAATAAATTTAATCTTATTTTCTTCTAGAACTTTGGCAAAATTAGCATTTTCAGATAAAAAACCATAACCAGGATGGACAGCATCTGCTTTTGTTAGTTCAATAGCAGACATTAAAGCTGGGATATTTAAATAACTATTTGCTGGTTGATGAGACCCAATACAAATACTTTCATCAGCCATTCTCACGTGCATACTATCTCTATCAACATCTGAGTGAACAGCCACAGTTGATATTCCCCATTCTTTACAAGCACGGATAACCCTAACTGCAATTTCTCCACGGTTTGCAATTAAGATTTTTTTAAACATTAACCTAAGATTATGATAGTTTGACCATATTCAACAGGTTGACCATCTTCAACGCAAATTTCTTTTACAACACCATCTGCCGTAGAAGGAACATGGTTCATAGTTTTCATCGCCTCTACAATCATAATTGTATCACCCTTTTTAATTTTTTTACCAATTTCAGCAAATTTTTTAGCACCTGGCTCTGGAGAGAGATAAGCTGTACCGATAATTGGAGAGGTGACTTCGGTTCCAGAAATTAATTTAGCTTTAAGCTTATTAGCTATTGGATCAGAAGCTGTAAAATTAACTGCCTGATTAGAATTAGATGAAATTGACTTTGAGACTTTTATTTTAGTATCTTTGTCCGTATATTCAATTTCAGTTAAATTAAACTCATTTAAATAATCAGTTAATTCTTTAATTATATTTTTATCTATTTTCATTTTTCAACATATTTTGCATTGCTATTATGGCTAAAATGTATCCATTGTCTCCTAATCCAAAAATACCACCACTTGCAATATCACTTATCAGTGATTTCTGTCTAAATTCTTCTCTTTTATATATATTTGATATATGAAGTTCAATAATTGGTTTTTTAAATATATCCAAAGCATCTCTAATGGCTACTGATGTGTGCGTAAAACCTGCTGCATTAATAATAATTCCATCAAATTTATTTTTTGACTCTTGAATTAGGGTAACGATTTCACCTTCAATATTTGATTGTACAAACTCTAAATTGATATTTAATTTTTTTGCGTTAGTTAAACAGTTTTCTTTTAATTTTTCAAAAGTTATTGATCCATATTGTGATTGTTCTCTTTCACCTAATAGATTAAGATTGGGTCCATTAATAATAATAATATTAATACTCATTCAGCACTTATATAGTATGAAAAAAATAAAAAAAATAAAAATTAAAATAAATGGTAAATTATCAACAATTAATGATAATTTAAGTCTATTAAGTTATTTAAAAAAAATTAAAATTCCCCTTAAAAAAGTAGCAATTGAATTAAATAAAGAAATAATAGATAAAAATAAACTAGGTAAAATCAAATTAAGAAATAATGACATGATGGAAATTGTTCATTTTATTGGAGGTGGCTAGAATTGAAAAAAGACTCATTGTTAATAGCTAATAAAAAATTTAAATCTAGACTCATAGTTGGGACTGGCAAATATAAGAGCATGTCAGAATGTGCAAAAGCTATTAAATTATCAGATGCTGAAATAGTAACTGTAGCGGTAAGAAGAGTTAATATATCAGATAAAAAAAAACCATTATTAATGGATTATATAGATCCAAAAAAAATTACTTATTTACCAAATACTGCTGGATGTTTTAATTCAGAAGAAGCACTTAGAACATTAAGATTGGCAAGAGAAATTGGTGGGTGGAAACTAGTAAAATTAGAAGTTCTTGGGGATAAAAAAAATTTGTTTCCAGATATGATTGAAACTTTAAAATCTACTGAAGTATTAACTAAGGAGGGATTTAAAGTTATGGTTTACTGTAATGATGATCCTTTATTCGCAAAAAGATTAGAGAATGCAGGAGCATGTGCGATCATGCCTTTAGCAGCCCCAATTGGTTCTGGCCTAGGCATACAAAATACAACAAATATTAAAATTATAAGAAGTCAGACAAAACTACCATTAATAATTGATGCCGGATTAGGCCAAGCCTCAGATGCTGCTATTGCAATGGAACTAGGTTGCGACGGTGTGTTAGCAAATACAGCAATAGCTAAAGCAAAAAAACCATTTGAAATGGCTCAAGCTTTCAAAAATGGAGTTATAGCCGGAAGACAATCTTTTTTAGCAGGACGAATTAAAAAGTCCTTGTATGGAAACGCGTCATCTCCTAATAAAGGAATAATCTAAACTGCTTTCTTATGAAACTTTTTTTTAAAAAAAGGTTTTGCTCTGTAAGGTTTTTTTTTAATAAATTTATCAGAAGTTTTACTCTCTCTTTCTTGCTCTTCTAGGTTTTTTAATTTTTCAATATGCTGAACTGTTTCAATAGTTTTTTTAGTTTTATTTTGAAGATTAATTATATATTCCGGTATTATAAGGGAGTTATCAGCAATAATATCAATCTTTATTTTATTCGTACTTTCAAAATATTGTAAATCATCAATGAAATTCTTTTTAATAAAATCAGATATTTTTTCACAAATTTTTAATTCTACAAATTTTGCTTTATTTAAAATTGCTTTTACCTCTACTAATTTTAATATTTTTAAAGCAAAAGATTCATCTGTTAATGTTACTTTCCATTTCACAACACTTTCCCTCAATCTTTGCCTTGACATTTCTAATAGTCCAAAATTACTAATTCTTCCTATTTGAATTCTTGCTCGGTCTGTTCTACATTTTTCTTTGAGTTTTCTTTCAACCAACCTTCTATTTTCAAAACTCAACATGTCAATAAAATCAATAATTATTAAACCAGACAAATCTCTAATTTTTATTTGTCTTGTAATTTCTTCTGCAGCTTCAAGATTAGTGTCTAGTGCTGTACTTTCAATATTTTTTTGCTTTATTGAGCTACCAGAGTTGACATCAATTGACACCAAAGCTTCGGTTGGGTTAATAACTAAATACCCTCCAGAATTTAATTTTACTTGAGAATCATAAATTTGATTTAGTTTTTCCTCTATATTTTCTTTAAAAAATAAAGGAATTTTATCTCTATATTTTTTAATTTTTTTTACATGAGAGGGCATCATAACCTTCATAAAGCTTTGTGCTTTTTTATAACCTTCATTACCTTCAATAATTATATTTTTTGTTTCCTCATCATACATATCTCTTAAGGTTCTTTTTATTATTTCACTTTCTTGATGGATTAATGCTGGTGCAATAGAATTTAGAGCAGTATCTTTAATACTATTCCAAGTTTTTATCAGCGCACTAAGATCATGATCAATATCATTTTTTGTTTTATTTGATCCAGCAGTTCTTACAATTAATCCCATTTCTTTTGGAACTATTATTTGATTTAAAATAGATCTTATTTTTTTTCTTTCACCAGGGTTAAAAATTTTACGTGATATTCCACCTCCCTTTGGAGTGTTAGGCATTAAAACGATATATTTTCCTGCTATAGAAATAAAAGTGCTTAACGCAGCACCTTTTTGTCCTCTTTCATCTTTTAAAACTTGAATAAGTATTACTTGATTTGGTTTTATAACTTCCTGAATCTTATATCTTTTAGATCTAAATCTTGTGTAAGTTTTTTTGACTTCCGTAGCAGAAACTTCTTCAATCACAATTTCTTCAGATTTTGATTTTACTTCAACAGGATCATTAATGTCTAAATTTCCATCACTAATATTTTTTTCTTCTTCTTTTTCACTTTGTTTTTGAAGCTCTTCTCTTTCTTTTTCTTCTTCTTCTTTTATTTTATCAAGATCACTTTGAGGAATTTGATAATAATCAGATTGAATATCGTTAAACGATAGAAACCCATGTCTCTCTCTTCCAAAATCAATAAAAGCAGCTTGTAGAGAGGGCTCTACACGACTAACCTTTCCAAGGTATATATTGTTTTTAATTAGTGTATTTTTTAAACCTTCGTACTCGTAATCTTCAATGTTTTTCCCAGATTTAAGTACAACTCTAGTCTCATTTGGATGCGAAGCATCAATGTATAAATTTTTTTCCATATATTTTTAGTTAATTGTTTCATTTTATATTTAAATAATTTTAAATTTTGTTTGAATTCTGCTGCCATAAGTTTAACAAATTCATATATATATTAAACCATAATGTACAGAATTCTAAAAAATATATTTATACTAATTTCAAGCATAGGTCTATTAACAGCCATTCTCATTCTAGCTGTTTTATGGGCATTTTCTAATAAATTGCCAGATTATAAATTTTTGAAGAGCTACAAGCCTCCAGTTTCTAGTAAAGTTTATTCTGGAGAAGGAGAATTAGTAAATGATTTTTCTACCGAAAAAAGGATTTTTGTTCCCTATAAAGCAATACCAAAAAAAATAATTAATGCTTTTTTATCTGCTGAAGACAAAAATTTTTTTTCACATCCTGGTGTAGATGCTAAGGGAGTTTTGAGGGCAACAATAAATAATATTTCAAATATAATTGCCTCTAAAAGATTGGAAGGAGCATCAACTATAACACAGCAAGTAGCTAAGAATTTTTTGTTAACCAATGAAGTTAGTTTAAACAGAAAATTTAAAGAAGCGATTTTAGCATTTCGGATAGAAAGAGCTCTTTCAAAAGAAAGAATACTGGAACTATATCTTAATCAAATTTACTTAGGGGAAGGAACTTATGGTGTCGCATCAGCTAGTTTAGAATATTTTGACAAACCAATTAATGAACTAAATTATAATGAAGCAGCAGTTCTAGCGGCATTACCAAAGGCACCAAGCAGATATAATCCTTATAAAAATATTAAATTAGCTAAATTTAGAAGAGATTTAGTATTAAAAAACTTATTTGAAAATAATTATATCAATAAAAAAAATTATGAAAAATTTGTTAATAATAAAATTTTACTAAAGAAAAGAAAAAAAATATTTTTAGAAGACACTAGATACTACGTTGAAGATATAAGAAAAAATGTAATTAGTAAATTTGGTTATGAAAAAGTATATAAACAAGGACTTAATATTAAAACTCCTATTAATTTAAATTTGCAAAAAATTGCAACACAATCTTTAAGAGATGGACTTATAAATTATGATAAAAGAAGGGGTTGGCGTGGACCAATTTTAAATAAAAAATATTCAATTAATTGGAATGACGATTTAAAAAAATTTAAATTGGAAAAATCAATTAATTGGCAATTAGCAATAATAAAAAAAATAAGACAATTTTCAGTAGAGATTGAAACAGAAAATAAGTTAAAAGGATTTATAAAGTATGAAAATATATCTTGGACTAAAAAAGAGCTAAGTGAATTATTTAAACTGGGTGATATTATTTATGTAGAAAATATTAATAAAGATAATTTTGCATTAAGACAATTGCCAAAAATTAATGGAGGAATTGTAGTAATGGATCCATTCACAGGTAGAGTAGTTGCTTTAAGTGGGGGATTCAGCTTTAAAAAAAGTGAATTTAATAGAGCCACGCAGGCTTCTAGGCAACCGGGGTCAGCATTCAAACCTTTTATATATGCATTAGCATTAGAAAATGGTTACACACCGTCAACTTTAATTTTAGATGCGCCATTAGTTCTAGAACAAGGATCTGATCTAAAATTGTGGAAACCAGAAAATTATGGAAAAAAATTCTATGGACCATCGACTTTGAGAACTGGGTTAGAGAAATCTAGAAATTTAATGACAGTAAGAATAGCACAAAACCTCGGTGTAAAAAAAATAATTAACTTTACAAAACAGTTAGGCATATATGATAATCCTAATGAACTTTTATCAATCTCTCTCGGCTCTGCAGAAACTACACTTTTAAAATTAACATCTGCTTATTGCTCTTTTGTTAATGGTGGAAAGTTGATAAATCCAATAATGATAGATAGAATTCAAGATAGCGAGGGAAATACAATTTTTAATAACGAAACAAGAAAATGTATAAACTGCAATCAAATATCTTTCTTAAGCAATAAATATCCAAAAATTGAAGATAAATTTGCTCAAATTTTTTCTCCAGAAACAGCGTATCAAATGACCTCAATTTTAGAAGGTGTGGTTAAAAGAGGAACAGGAAAAAAACTAAGAAATCTTAAGTTGGATATAGCCGGTAAGACCGGAACAACAAACAAAAATACCGATGCGTGGTTTATTGGTTTTACCTCAAAACTTGTTATAGGAGTATATGTTGGTTCAGATAACCCAAAGCCGTTAGGAAGATACGAAACTGGAGCCAAGGCTGCACTACCAATATTTAAAGATTTTATAAAAAACGCGATTAAAAAAGAAGAGGCAAGGCCTTTTAAAGTGGCAGACAATATTTTAATGATGGTAATAGATCCTTTAACTGGTCAAAAAGCACAATTTGAATCCAAAACAACAATTATAGAGTCTTATAAAAAAAATATTTCAGAAAAAGGAAATTTTAAAAATATAGAAATTAACAATAGATTAAAAAATAATAATATACTAAGGTTCTATTAATGGAAAATGAATATTTAAATTATAAAAAAGAAATAGAAAAAATTAGTCAAAGAATTAAGGAGTATCTTTGAGAAGAATAATATATATTCTATTTTAGAAAAAAATAATAAAAAAATCCTCGAAGTTGGTTTTTGGCAAGACAAATCAAAATCACAAAAAGTTATTAAAGAAAAAAAACTACATGAAGATTTAATTAATTCTTATAATTATTCTGTTAAATCATTAAAAGATCTTGATGAATTAAATGAATTAGCTTCTGAAGAAAAAAATCAAATTGTAATTAATGAAGTTTTAGAAAATATTAAAAAATTAAAAAATTTAACAAAAAAGAATGAGACAAAGTGCTTTCTTTCAAATGAAAGTGATAGTTTTGATTGTTATATTGAAATACATGCTGGTGCCGGAGGTACTGAAAGTCAGGATTGGGCAGAAATGTTAAGAAGAATGTATTTAAAGTGGTCTGTAATTAAAGGTTTTAAATCTCAATTAATTAGCGAACACAAAGGAGATGAGGCTGGAATAAAATCATCAACGATTAAAATCGAAGGTAATTATATTTATGGATGGTTAAAATCAGAGTCCGGAATTCATAGACTAGTAAGAATATCTCCATTCGACTCTGGAGCAAGAAGACACACAAGTTTTGCTAGTATTTGGATTTATCCAGTTGTTGATGAAAATATTGATATTGAAATTATAGAAAAGGATTTAAGAGTTGACACTTATAGATCTAGTGGAGCTGGTGGACAGCATGTAAATACAACTGATAGCGCAGTTAGAATTACGCATGTACCATCAAAAATCGTTGTGCAGTGTCAGAATGAAAGATCACAGCATAAAAATAAAGAAACTTGTATGAACATGCTTAAAGCAAGACTTTATGATTTTGAGATTAAAAAAAGAGAGCTAGAAAGCAAAAATATTGAATCTTCAAAAGCAGAAATAGGATGGGGTCATCAAATAAGATCTTATGTGCTTCATCCTTATAGACTGGTGAAAGATAACAGAACTAGTTTTGAAAGTTCAAATCCTGATAAAGTATTAGATGGAGAAATAGATGATTTTTTAGAAAGCTCATTATATAAAATTAAATGATAAAAAAATTAATTAAATTATTATTAATATTATTGCTAATTTTGACTTTAATAATATTTTATTTAAGTTTTTTTGGAATTGAAACCACAAGATTGAATAATAAAATTAAGAATGAAGCCCTAAATATTAATAAAAAATTAAATTTAGAGTTAAAAAGTGTTAAATTTCTATTAAAACCATCAAATTTATCAATAAATGTGAAAACACTTGAGCCGCAAATATTTTTTAATAATCATCCATTAAAACTTGAATATATTAAAACAAACTTATCTCTAAAATCATTTATCAATAATGAGTTTTCAATTGACGATATAAACATATCAACAAAAGCAATTAAACTTAATGAAGTTGTTTTATTAGCAAGATCTTTTAAAAATTCAGCAGAATTGTTCATATTAAATAAAATTATTAAAGAAGGTTTTATAACTGCAAATATTAAATTAAATTTTAATGAAAATGGAAAAGTTAAAAATGACTATTTAATTAATGGGTTAATTACAAAAGGAAAATTAGATTTATTGAATAAAAATAGCATTGATAATTTGAATTTAATTTTTAAAATTAAAAATAATGAGTATCTTTTAGAGGATATAGATACAACATTTAATCAAATTAACATATCATCGCCATTAATAAAGATTATAGAAAAAAAAAATATATTTTTAGTTAATGGAAAAGTTATTACCAAGGATAAGGATATAGATGTAAAACTATTACAAAATTTACTAGGGAGTAGTTTTAAGGAACTAGAAATAAAAAATATTAATTTAAGCACAGATAATGATTTTAATTTTTATGTTAATAAAAAATTTAAGGTAAGTGATTTAAATCTAAAATCAAAAATAACTTTAAATAGTCTTGACTATAAAAATAAATTATTAAATATTAAAAAATATTTACCAAATTTCAAAGAGACAATAAAATTACAAAACCATAAAATTTTAGTCAATTATAAAAAAAATAAATTTAATATTAGTGGAAATGGTAAATTAATTATTGAAGATAAGATAGACACAATAGATTACGAAATAACTAGAAATAATAATAAATATATATTTAATACAAATATAAATTTTAATAAAAATTCTTTATTATTAGATATTTTAAAATATAGAAAAAAAGAAGATGTAAATTCTTTATTAAAATTAAATGGTATCTAT
>Ga0209709_10000285_pt1 | contig 48325 bp, 49 predicted proteins | sample ArcticOcean_MG_C_2_FD_187435 | JGI IMG/M metagenome (GOLD analysis project Ga0209709, IMG submission 187435) | Marine microbial communities from western Arctic Ocean - ArcticOcean_MG_CB4_136 (SPAdes) (version 2) | ecosystem: Environmental > Aquatic > Marine > Oceanic | place: Arctic Ocean... | reverse complement strand
AAATCAAAGCACAAGTAGAAGCAGGAAACGTAACTTGGGATGTAGTAGACGTACTTCCAGACCAAGCGATTACTGGTTGTGATGAAGGTTTATTTGAAAAAGTAGATCAAAGTTCATTTATCAACGACATGGTTGTACCACCAGTATCTGAGTGTGTAGTTCCACAAATTTTTTGGGCATACACAGCGTTTTATAGTAAAAGCGCATTTCCAGGCAAAAAACCAAAAAACATTAAAGATTTCTTTAATGTTAAAAAGTTTCCTGGAAAAAGAGGAATACATACATGGGGAAACGCTTTAATCGAAATGGCACTAGTTGCTGACGGTGTTAAAGCTAAAAAAGTATACGAAGTAATGAGTACTCCTGAAGGAATAGACAGAGCATTTGCAAAACTAGATACAATTAAAGATCATGTTGTATTCTGGTCAGCTGGTTCTAAACCACTTGAATTAGTTTCAAGCGGTGAAGTTGTTATGGCAATAGCATACAATGGTAGAATTGGTGCTGCTATACTTTCTGAAGGTAAAGACTTCGAATACATTTGGGACGCAACAGTATTAGAGCAAGAATACCTTGTGGCAATCAAAGGTGGAAAAAATACAGCTGAAGCACTTGAGTTTATGGCTCACGCTTCAACTGCACAAGCTTTAGCTGATCAAGCTAAGTGGATTCCATACGGCCCTATGAGAAAATCTAGTATCGATATCATCAAAAAAGGTGAACCTTGGTTCAATACTGGTATTGATATTATGCCTCATATGCCTACATCTCCGAAAGTACTTAAGAGAGCTATTATAGCTGACCCTGTTTGGTGGGCTGATAATGGTGCTGAAGTAAACGAAAGATATGGAGCTTGGAAAGGCAACTAATTAATTCGTAATATTAAAAAAAGGCGAGATGTAAATCTCGCCTTTTTTGTTTAGTGGTAAAATTATGAACGAAATAAATGCAGCACCGATATTAACTACAGACGGAATTCCGTTAAAAGTTAGACTTCAAAAATCTGAAAGAAAAAATAAAATAAAAGCCTTTCTTTTAGTAGTGCCACTTTTATTTTTTATACTTTTTACATTTTTAATTCCTATTGGCGACATGCTGATGCGAAGTGTTGATGATAGTTATATTAATACTGTTTTTCCAAAAACTTTTGAAAAATATAAAAAATGGGATAGGCAAGGTTTACCATCTGAAGAACTTTATGAAACAATGTTCTTTGAAATTAAAGAAGGTTCAGGCTATAGCGTGGGTAAAGCTACTACCCGAATGAATTATGCAAAATCTGGTTGGAAAAGCTTACTAAAAAAATCAAAACGTAAGTTTAAAAAAATTGAAGTAGGTCCGTTCAAAGAACAAATGATTGCGATTGACAAAAGATGGGCCGACATGGAATATTGGAAAGCCATAGGAGTGATGGTAGATCCAACGACAGCAGGATATTTTTTAAATGCAGTTGATTTAAAATATGATGTTAACAAAGAAGTTGTTCAACAGAAAGAAAATAGACGAATTTATAACAAAACATGGATTAAAACATTTAAGGTAAGTCTTTTAGTTATGTTTTTTTGTTTGATTTTGGGTTATCCAATTTCTTACTTACTAGCTACATTACCTTTAAAATATAGCAATCTTTTAATGATTTGTGTGCTACTGCCTTTTTGGACATCCTTACTTGTTCGAACCGTAGCATGGATGGTTATGTTGCAACAAAAAGGTGTTTTTAATAATTTATTAGTTATGTCTCATATTATTACAGATGAGAACCGCTTTGCACTTATGTACAATCAAACAGCAACAATAATTGTTATGACGCAAATATTATTACCTTTTATGGTTTTACCTTTGTACAGTGTCATGAAAACAATTTCACCAAATTATATGCGGGCGGCTTTAAATCTTGGAGCTTCTCCTTTGCATGCATTTTGGAAAGTTTATATGCCAAATTCAGTTCCAGGCATTAGTGCTGGATGCATGCTCGTGTTTATACTTGCGATTGGATATTACATTACACCTGAATTAGTTGGTGGTAAGGATGGACAAATGATAGGAAATTGGATTGCTTATCATTTAAAAACAACTTTAAATTGGGGATTGTGTGCTGCTTTAGGGGCTATCCTTTTAGGGGTGCTGACAGTTCTATATTGGGTTTATAATAAATTAGTTGGAATAGAGAATATTAAATTAGGATAATTATGGCTTTACCAGCGTATGCAACAGCAGGACAGAAAGTAGGTTACTATTCTTTTTTAACTTATTGTGGTTTAGTATTTTTCTTTTTAATTGCGCCTATTTTTATAATTCTTCCATTATCATTTAGCGCTTCGCCATTTTTTGAATTTACTAAAGAGTTTATGAGCTTTGAGCCAGAAGCCTGGTCTCTTAGATGGTACAGGCAAATGGTTGGAATTAGCAGCCCAGGAGATACAACGGTTGTTACTAACAAGTGGATGTTAGGAACTAGAAATAGTTTTATCATTGGAATTTCTGCTACATTATTAGCAACAGCATTAGGTACTGTTGCTGCTTTAGGTTTGAGCAGACGTAATATGCCATTTAAAGGTACTATTATGGCAATACTAATTTCTCCGATGGTTGTTCCACTAATTATTACATCAGCTGGAATGTTTTTCTTTTATTCAAAAATTGGATTAACTCACACTTACTTAGGATTAATTCTAGCACATACTGCGCTAGGAACACCATTTGTTGTAATTACAGTTACAGCTACTTTAACAGGATTTGATACAAATTTAATTAGAGCTTCACAAAGTTTAGGTGCAGATACAATGCGTACATTTTTTAAAGTTATCATGCCATTAATACTTCCTGGTGTTATTTCTGGAGCTTTATTTGCATTTATTACTTCTTTTGATGAAGTTGTGGTTGTAATGTTTGTTGGAAGTGTTGAGCAAATAACTATACCTAAACAAATGTGGGCGGGTTTACGTCAAGAAACAAGCCCTGTAATTTTATGCATGGCAACTTGTCTAGTTTTTCTTTCAATAGCCTTACTGACTACAGTTGAATTATTGAGAAGAAGGTCAGAGCGTTTACGAGGAATTAAACTACGGAACTAAATTATTCTGCAATCATTCCAACAGCCCACAAAGCCATAACAATATATAAAAATAACATACTAGACTATAAATTATTTTTGACTGTATGTTAATATAAATTGAAAATTTAGTTTGAGATTTGTTCTTTAAGTTCAATAAGCATTTTTAAACACAGTTTTAATTCATCAAAACTTACATATTCGTCTATTTTATGAGCTTGCTCAATTGAACCTGGGCCACACACAACAGTACTAATACCCAACTCTTGAAACAAACCAGCTTCTGTTCCAAAAGAAACAGCATCTCTCGAATTGTCTCCAGTTAAGTTACAAATTAAATTAACAGCTTCAGATTTTTCCTCTTTATCAAAGCCAATTACTTCACCAATAATTTCTTTTTTAATATTAGCTTCTGGGTAAACTTTTCTCATTTCAGGCAATAAAGTTTCTTTGACATATTTTTCCATAACTTGATTAACAAAAACACCATCCTCAAATACAACCGGTCTTAATTCCCAATCAACAGTGCACTGGTCTGCAATTACATTTCTTGCAACTCCTCCATTTATTCTCCCAATTTGCAATGTTGTATAGGGTGGGGTAAAAATTGAATTCTTAGGCTCTCTCTTTTTTAATTCTTGTCTTAATTCCATAAGTTTATTTATAAATCGAGTTGCATATTCAACTGCATTTACACCCTTATCAGGTGCAGAGCCATGTCCCGCCAGTCCAGTAAAATGGGTTGAATATTCATAGCAGCCTTTGTGTGCTTGAATAGCTTTCATATTTGTAGGTTCTCCAACTATGCATACTGAACAATCAATATTTCTATTTTTTAATTCTTTTAACATGACAGGTGCACCCTGACAGGCAGTTTCCTCGTCATAAGTATAAGAAAAATGAATGGGTTTTTTTAAATCTTGTTTAGCAAAATAAGGTGCCAGCGCTAAAGTGCATGCAATAAATCCCTTCATATCACATGATCCCCTTCCATAAATTCTATCATTTTTTTTTGTCGCCACAAAAGGATTGAAAGTCCATCCTTTACTAGATGCTGGAACTACATCAGTATGACCAGATAAGATTATACCACCTTCATTATTTAATTTTTTTTTTCCACCAATTGTAGAAAATAAATTAGCTCTAAAATTTTTGTCATCGTAAGTTTTAAAAGATTCGGCGCCTAAAGCTCCTAGTTTTTTTTCACAATATTCTATTAAATCGATATTGGAAGTACCAGAAACTGTTTCAAATTTTATTAATTCTGATAAAATCTTTAAAGTTTCAAGAAATGCATCTTCTATTATGTTTTTTTGCATAGTTATTTATTCAAAAAAATATTATACATTATTCTTATGAAACAGGAAATAACCTTTGATGATTATGCTAAAGTGGAGATTAAAGTTGGCACAGTAATTAGTATAAAAAAAAATGAGAAAGCAAGGAAACCCTCTCTAGTTTTGGAAGTAGATTTTGGTGGAGATTTAGGAGTTAAAAAATCTTCTGCACAGATTACACATTACTATAATGATAAAAACTTGGTTGGTAAGCAAGTAATAGGTGTTTGCAATTTTGCGAAAAAAAATATTGCTGGCGTGGTTTCAGAAGTTCTTATTTTAGGAGCAATAGAAAAAGATGGAAAAGTTGTTTTAATCCAGCCTTCTCAAAAAGTTGAAAATGGCTTGGAAATAGCTTAAACCATCTCAATGTATCCACAGCTAATTCCTTTAATTTTTTTTAGTATTGCCGCAGCATTTACTCCTGGACCTAACAATGTTTTAGGATCTTATTCAGGTTTTAATTTTGGAATAAAAAAGTCAATTCCTTTAATCCTAGGTGTTACTTTTGGTTATACTTCTGTAGTTATTTTGTCAGCAGCAGGATTAAATTTCATATTCAACGCTTATCCATTATTAAAAATTATTATAAAAATTATTGGATCTATTTTTTTAATATACCTAGCTTATAAAATTTCGTTTAAAGTGAAGCTGCAAGAAAAAAAGATTAAGAATCCAGTTAAATTCTACGACACATTCATTTTCCAGTTTATTAATCCTAAAGGAGTTTTTGCGGCTATTACTAGTATATCGCTTTTTGTTGAATTAGGTTCAAACTACTTATTTCATTCAATATTTGTAATATCAATATCTTTTTTTTGTGCATTAACTAGTATAATAAGCTGGTGCTTATTAGGAAAATTTCTTAGACGTTTTTCAGAAAATAGGAAATTTATTAAATTGTTTAATTACACAATGTCCTTTTCTTTAGTTGTTTGTGTTATACTTATTTATTTAAAAATATGATAATTAACAGCAAAGATTCTTTCAAATCATTTAAAAAATTAAAAATAGGGAAAAAGTTCTATAATATATTTAGCCTTAAAGAGGCTGAAAAAAATGGACTAGAAGGAATTTCAAAATTACCTAAATCATTAAAAGTTTTGTTAGAAAATTTATTAAGATTTGAAGATGATCAAACTGTAAAAAAAGAACAAATAATAGCAATTAAAAATTGGCTTAAAAATAAAAAATCTAATATAGAAATTGCATACAGACCTAGCAGAGTTTTAATGCAAGATTACACAGGCATACCGGCGGTTGCTGATTTAGCAGCTATGCGTGATGCTGTAAAAAATAGAAAGAAAGACCCAAATAAAATAAATCCATTGTCTAATGTTGATCTTGTTATCGATCATTCTGTGATGGTAGATGATTATGCTTCAAAGAACTCTTTTAAAAATAATGTGGAAAAAGAATTTTTAAGAAATGGAGAAAGATATTCTTTTTTAAAGTGGGGACAAAAAGCCTTTGATAATTTTAGAGTAGTGCCTCCAGGAACTGGAATTTGTCATCAAGTTAATCTTGAATATTTATCAAAAGTTGTTTGGACTTCGGAAAGTGACAAGGAAGTTTATGCTTACCCTGACACACTTGTTGGAACTGACAGTCATACCACTATGGTAAATAGCCTTTCAGTACTTGGTTGGGGTGTAGGCGGGATTGAAGCTGAAGCCGCAATGTTAGGACAACCAATATCAATGTTAATTCCTGAAGTAATTGGATTTGAACTTAAAAATAAACTTTCTGAAGGAACTACGGCAACAGATTTAGTTCTTACAATTGTTCAATTATTAAGAAAAAAGGGAGTGGTAGGAAAATTCGTAGAGTTTTATGGCAATGGTTTAAAAAACCTTTCACTGGCTGATCGCGCGACCATTGCAAATATGGCTCCTGAGTATGGTGCTACTTGTGGTTTTTTTCCAACAGACGAAGAAACATTAAAATATTTAAAATTTTCTGGAAGAGATGAAGAAACTATTTTACTTGTTGAGACTTATTCTAAAGAGCAAGGACTTTGGGCAGAAAATGATATTATATTTACTGATACTTTAGAATTAGATATGTCAACAGTTGCCTCAAGTATTGCTGGACCAAAACGGCCTCAAGATAAAGTTTTATTAACAGAATCTGCTAAATTATTTGAAAAAAGTTTTAAAGAAAATACTAAAAGACAAACTTTTAAAGAAGAATACGTTTCTGGTGAAAATTTTAAATTAAAAGATGGTGATATTGTTATAGCTGCAATCACCTCCTGCACAAACACATCAAACCCAAGTGTTTTAATCGGAGCTGGATTACTTGCCAAAAAGGCAATAGAAAAAGGCCTAGCAGTTAAACCCTGGGTTAAAACTTCTTTGGCGCCCGGATCTCAAGTTGTAACTGATTATCTTAAAAAGGCAGGTCTAAATATATATTTAGACAAATTAGGTTTTAATCTTGTTGGTTATGGCTGTACTACTTGTATAGGTAATTCTGGGCCTCTTAACAAAAATATTTCCAAAGCTATAAGTAAGGGAGATTTGTATGCAGTTTCAGTTTTATCAGGAAACAGAAACTTTGAAGGTAGAATAAATCCAGATGTAAAAGCAAACTATTTAGCGTCCCCACCATTAGTGGTTGCTTATGCTTTGGCTGGATCTATGAAAGTTGATTTATATAAAGAGCCATTAGGAAAAGATGAGGGCGGAAAACCAGTTTTTTTAAAAGATATTTGGCCAAGTAATAAAGAAATTCAGGATTTAATTTTAACTTCGATAAATGCAGATATGTTTAAAAAACGTTATTCTGATATATCTGAAGGATCAACTGATTGGAAAAATATTAAAACTACCGATAGCAGTATTTACAATTGGGACGAAGCATCTACTTATGTAAAAAAACCTCCTTTTTTCGAAAATATGCCAGATAAACCTGAGGGATTTAAGAAAATTTCTGATGCTAGACCTCTGCTAATTTTAGGAGACACTGTTACTACAGACCATATTTCACCAGCTGGCTCAATTAAAAAAGACAGTCCAGCGGGAGATTATTTTATGAAATACCAAGTGCAAGAAAGGGACTTTAATTCATATGGCGCTAGAAGAGGTAATCATGAAGTTATGATGAGAGGAACGTTTGGTAATATTAGAATTAGAAACGAAATTGCATCTGAAACTGAAGGAGGTTTTACAAAAATATATCCCGAAGGAAAAACTGTTAGCGTTTATGAGGCCGCAATGGAATATAAAAAAAGAGGTAATGATCTGATAGTTGTTGCTGGTAAAGAGTATGGAACTGGATCATCTAGAGATTGGGCGGCAAAAGGAACAAAGTTGTTAGGAATAAAAGCAGTGGTAGCTGAAAGTTTTGAAAGAATACATCGCTCAAACTTAATTGGAATGGGCATTCTTCCATTGCAATTTAAAGAAGGTTTTAATAGGAAAAAATTAAACATTAAAGGATCAGAGTTATTTACTATTGTAGATATTGTAAAAGGAGTTGCTCCAAGAGAGGATGTTGATTGTGAAATTAAGTATGTTGATGGTACGGTTAAAAAAATAAAATTATTATGCAGAATAGATACTGCTAATGAAATTGAGTATTACAAACATGGAGGTATTCTCCAGTACGTTTTAAGAAACATGCTATAAAAGGTAAAAAATTGAGAAATATTAAAGTTAAAGTTTATTCTTCTAACTCAAAACTAAAAAAAAAAGATCAACTAGCCTGGAAAATAGCTGAAATAGCTTCTGATAATGCAGTTTTAAATGAGGAGGCAATTGATATGGTTATCAATAGAATTATTGATAATTCTTCAGTTGCTATAGCGTCACTAGAGAGAAGACCTGTAATTTCTGCCAGAGAAATGGCTTTAACCCATTCAAGAAAGGATGGAGCAACAATATTTGGCATAAACTCAAATCAAAGATTCCATTGTGAATGGGCTGCCTGGGCAAACGGGACAGCTGTTAGAGAATTAGATTTTCACGATACATTTTTAGCAGCGGATTATAGTCACCCTGGTGATAATATTTCACCTATTCTTGCAGTGGCTCAACAAAAAAATTTATCAGGAATAGATTTAATAAGAGGTATTATTTCAGGCTATGAAGTTCAGGTAAATTTAGTTAAGGGTATTTGTCTTCATGAGCATAAAATTGATCATATAGCACATTTAGGACCAAGTGTTGCAGCGGGAATTGGATCTTTACTAAAACTTGATACAGAAATAATTTATCAATCAATTCAACAAGCTTTGCATACAACTGTTTCAACTAGACAATCTAGAAAAGGTGAAATTTCAAGTTGGAAAGCATTCGCTCCCGCACATGCAGGAAAGCTAGCTATCGAAGCTGTAGATAGAGCAATGAGAGGAGAAGGCTCTCCAAGTCCAATATATGAAGGAGAGGACAGTGTAATAGCACATGTATTATCAGGAAAGAAAGCAAAATATATTGTTCCACTACCAAAAATTAATGAAGAAAAAAAAGCTATACTAGAAACTTATACCAAAGAATATTCTGCTGAATATCAGTCACAAGCATTAATTGACTTAGCTAGAAATTTAAATAAAAAAATTAAAAATACATCTAATATCAAAAAAATTAAAATTTATACAAGTCACCATACACACTATGTAATTGGCACGGGAGCAAACGATCCACAAAAAATTAACCCAAAAGCTTCTAGAGAAACATTAGATCATTCAATTATGTATATTTTTGCTGTTGCATTAGAAGATGGAAGTTGGCACCACATTGATTCTTATACATTAAAAAGAGCAAATAAAAAAAGTACAATTAATTTATGGAAAAAAATAAAAACTTATGAAGATAAAAAATGGACAAAAATGTATCACAATCCAAATCCTAAAAAAAAGTGTTTTGGAGGAGAGGTTGTTATTGAAATGAAGGATGGGACCAAAACTAAGAATAAATTAAGTGTTGCAGATGCCCACCCTAATGGAAATAGACCTTTTAAAAGAAAAGATTACATTAATAAATTTAAAATACTTACAAAAAATATAATTGACCAAAAAGAATCTGAGAGATTTTTAAATGATGTTCAAAATTTAAGGAAACTAGGTAAATCAGAGTTATATAAACTTAATATTGAAGTTAAATCAGACCTTAAAAATCAATCTACTGATAAAAAAACTATATTTTAAAACCAAGAAGCAAAAGGTTCATTAATTATTATAACGCCATAACTCATTAAACCACTAATAATTAATTGTATCGCAATTAATAAAATAACAGCTAAACCAACATAACCAACCCACTGGTTGTCTTTAATATATTTGGCAAAATATGTAGCTGCGGCACCAATAAGAATAACCGATAAAAACAGTCCAAAAATCAATAAAAAGTAATGATCTTTTGCAGCTCCAGCTACACCAAGGACATTATCAAAACTTAATGTAATGTCTGCTATTAAAACTTTGTAAACACCATTCATAAAAGAAGGCTCTTTTGATTGTTTTGTTGGAGATTTTATTTTTTTAGAATCAAATAAATCTTGCCTTAAACTGTTTACGATCCACAAGAGAAGTGCGCCACCAATTAGTTTAATAAAACCAAATTGAAATAAATAAGTTGCAGAGAATGCAAATATAATTCTAAATATAAAGGCCGCAAGCACACCCCACAAAATAATTTGCTTCCTATGTTTTGGAGCGAAATTTGCCGCAACCATACCTATGATGATTGCATTATCCGCAGCCATTACTATGTCAATGAATATGATTTGAACAAATATTAAGGTCTCTTCTATCACTTTATATTATTTATAATTCCATTATAAAATTAATGCAATTGAATCATAAAAATATGGCTTTTTTTTGCATTACATTTGTCATTTTCAACACAAGCGATACATTTAATTAGATAAAAGGATCGTAAGCCCATTGTAATATTGCTTGCCTTTGTCTTCTTCTGCAATGAACATTGCCTGCTTCACAATTATTTTTAATAGCTGTTACATGTCGTGTAAAATTTTTCCATCTTTTAATTTGAACACCATCAACATGTGGAATGCGTCTTCCTCTAGTAAATCTACAGTACCACTGAAACCAACCCAATGGATCTTCTTTAAAAATCCAACCTTTATTGATCCAATGCTCTCTAGATAAACCCGCTCTAACTTTAAAGTAATTTTGCTCTATATTAAATGTTTTACTAAGTTTTGCTTTTACAAACCATAATTTAGGATATTCTTTTATTTTACCTTCAAAATAAGAACCTCCAAACACACCAAGTTCTAACATTTTTTTGGGACTTAGTTGGGGTTTAAATATTTTGTAAAGATAATTTATTTCCGTAGATTTTACGGGTTTCATTTTAATTATTTTCTATTAACTCTTTTAGTTCTTCGTATTCTTCGCATTTACAACCATTAAGTACATCAAGTCTTTTTTTTGCAAGTTCAATTCTATTCGTATTAACATAAAGCTCACCCAAATATTCATTTATCCCTAAATGTCCAGCATCAAGCTCTAATCCTTTAAGATAAAAAATTTCTGCTTTTTCAAGGTCACCAGTTTTTCTTAATGTGTATCCGAGGTAATTTAGTATGTCTGCATTTTTTTTATCTTTAGCATAAGCTTTTTCAAAATTTTTGAGAGCTTTAAAATATAACTTTTTTGCTTTTTCATCTTCATTTTTTTTGTCAAGTCTTTTTGCTCTTAATACTAATTTTTTTCCCTGTTTATATAAACTAGTATAATTATCACCTCCAGAACCAGAATCAGAGCTACCTGCAGCATAAATTGGATTGTAATTAAAAAAGGATAGAGCAAAAAGTATAATTAAAAATTTAGTAAATTTTTTCATTTTATTTTAAAAGTTATTTAGATGAATTTTTTCATTTTATCCAATGTCCTTAAAGTCACACCAGATTTTATGAGCCCATCCTTGATTTGTTTTGCAGTTTTTACTGCACTTTGCCCATCCCCATGAACACACACTGAGTCAATTTCACAAGGAATTTGTTTTCCTGAGTAACAATTTAATGCTTGGTTTTTTACCATTTTAACAATATGTCGCTCTGCAATTTTAGGATCAATGATCATTGCATTTTTTTTTGATCTTGAAATTAAGTTTCCATCATCTTCATAATTTCTATCTGCAAATATTTCTGCAGCTATTTTCATTTTTAATTTTTTTCCTGCTTTTTCCATTTCTGATCCAGCAGGAACTAAAAATATTAAATCTTTATTAATTTTTATTATTGTTTCTGAAATAGTTTTTGCTAACTCATAATCTTCACAAGCCATATTATTTAGAGCACCATGAGGTTTAACATGGGTTACTTTCATTCCGTTTGTTGAAGCAATTTCAGAAAGTATATTTATTTGTACAGTAATTAATTTTGAAATTTCTGCAGATGATAAATTTAATCTTTTTCTTCCAAAATTTTCTCTATCTTTAAAAGAGGGGTGAGCACCTATACTAACACTATTTTTTTTTGAAATTTCTATGGTTTTTTCCATAGTCATTTCATCTCCAGCATGGTAACCACAAGCTATATTGGCTGAATTTACAATATTTAATAAAAGAGGGTCGTTTTCAGTCGAATGCAACTTTGAGCTTTCCCCTAAATCACAGTTAATATTAATTTCCATATTTTAAATCCTTAGTTTATTTAATAAGGAATTATTATTATTATATCAATTTATGTACAAAAAAATAAGTAATATTGGAGATTCTGCTGTCGTTTGCGATTTTGGTGATGAAGTAAATCAGGCTGTGAATAATCGTGTGATTAAGCTATTTCATTTTATAAAAAGACAGTCAGCATTAGGTAATATTGTGGGGGTATTAAATTGCACTCCTTCTTATAATAAATTGATAATTAGTTTTGATTTAAAAAAAACAAATTCAAATAAAGTTTCTAATTTTATAAGGTCAATTGACTTTTCTATTTTAAGTTTAAACCAAGACAAAAAAAACTGGACAATTCCTATTTGTTATGAGTTTGGAATAGATTTAAATAATATGAGCAAACAATTAAAATTAGATAAAGAGGAAATAATAAACATCCATTCCAAATCTATTTTTTTTATTTATATGATTGGTTTTGTTCCAGGACATCCATTTATGGGAGATTTAGATTCTAAACTTTTTTTAAATCGTTTTAAAACTCCAAGAGTTAAAGTTCCATCAGGCTCAGTTGGTGTAGTTGAAAAATTTTGCAACATATACCCGTACGAAAGCCCAGGTGGTTGGAATATAATTGGAAAAACACCAATAAAACTTTTTAATAATAAAAATAATTCTAACCCTTGTCTTCTTTCGCCAGGAGATACTATAAAATTTAAATCAATTTCTAAAGAGGAGTTTGGTAGCTATAAGGATGAGTGATAATTTTTTTGAAGTTCTAAGAGCTGGAGTCAACACAACATACCAAGATAAAGGTCGTTTTGGCATGCAACATTTAGGTGTACCACCAAGTGGATGTGTAGATAACAAATCTTTCTTAGTAGCCAACGCAATATCTGGAAACAAAAACTCTATTGGTGTAATTGAGTTTGCTTATCAAGGACCATTATTAAAATTAATAAAAGGAAAAACAAAAATTGCAATCGCTGGTAATGTAAATTTTAAAATTATTTATAAAAACAACGAAACAATAGAAGGGGATTGCAATAGAAGTTATAATTTAAATGAAGGAGATCAAATTGATATTTTGGGTACAAAAGAATCAGTATATGGATATTTATCAGTGGAAGGAGGTTTTGACATAGAATCTTTTTGTAATAGTGTATCAACTCTAGTTAAAGCACAAATTGGACCTAATAATGGAACCAAAATTAATCTAGGGGAAAAAATAAAAATTAATAAATTCAGAGAAAATAATAATAGTTTTAAGGTTAATATTGCTTACGAAAAAACAAATGTGATTAGAGTTTTAAAAGGTCCACAATATGATTACTTTTCTGAAGAAAGTAAAAAAATATTTTTTTCGCAGTTTTATAAAATCACTAATTTAACTGACCGCATGGGAATGAGATTGGAAGGTAAAATTTTAAAAAATATTATAAATACCAATATTAGATCAGAAGGAATAACAAAAGGTGCAATACAAGTTCCTGCTGATGGCCAACCAATAATACTATTAACAGATCACCCTACTATCGGTGGATACCCTAAAATAGCTAATGTGATATCTGCTGATTACGATTTATTAGTACAAAAAACACCTGGGACAAATATCACTTTTAAGTGTATAGATCTTAAGGAAGCTGAGCGGCTATTTAAAGTTAGACAAATTAATATTTCAAAAATTATAAAAGGTATCGAGAAAATAAATTGACATTCTTAAATAAAATACCTGGTCCAATTTTAGTTTTTTTTGGAGCTGTATGTCTAAGCTTTGGGGGAATAATTGTAAAATCTTTTGAAGGAGCTAACCTATGGCAAATTCTTTTCTGGAGGCAATTCTTTTTTATTTTAATTGTGGCTCTATATTTACTTTTCACATATAAAAAAAATTTTTTTAATATATTTTATAAATCAGGCGTTCCTGGCCTTATTGCTGGAATATTTTTAGGTGCTGGTTTTGCCTCATATGTATTTGCGATGTACCACACTACTATTGCAAATACTCTTTTTATAATTACCACAGAAACAATTTTTTTAGCATTCTTAGGATTTGTTTTTTTAAAAGAAAAAATTAGTTTAATCACGTTTATTTCAATTTTGTTAGGAATGTCAGGCGTATTGTTAATTGTTGGCAGTTCTTTATCCATCCAAACTAGCGACCAATTTCTTGGAAATATTGTGGCATTTATTATGCCAATTTCTTTTGCAGTTTTGATAGTTATTGTAAGAAAATATCCCAACGTAGATATGATTCCAGCTCAATTTACTGCTGGAATTTGTGCTGCAATTATTGGCTACCTAATAGCTGGAAAACTATCAGTTTCACCACATGATCTTTTTCTAGGTTTTTTAGCGGGGACTTTTCAGATTGGTTTTGGGTTCATTTTAATTACAATCGGATCAAGAAATACTCCTGCAGCAGTTGTTGGGGTGTTAATGTTAACAGAAGCAGTTCTTGGACCTATTTGGGCCTGGCTATTTATTAACGAAATACCACCAACAAGTGTTATTATTGGTGGAGGAATTATTATTTTCGCAATTTTATTCGAGTTTTTATTTAGTAGAAAAAAAGAATAATTTTATTGCATGATGATTCATGGTATATTTGCTTAGTATTAGGCTTTTTTGAAATATTAAAGTTAGTGTTATTATAAAATATGATACATTTGAGTAGATGAAAGTTCTATTTTTATACCCACTTTGGACAGGAGAATCCAAAGGTATATCTGCATATTTTGCTAAGAGAGCTGGAGGCACTTATATTCCTTATAACCTTGCCTTGCTTGCTGCTATCACTGAGAAGGAAGGGCATCATGCAAAAATAATAGATGGTGAATTAGAAAAAATTTCATTACAGGAAATAGTTGAACAAAGTAAAAATTATAATCCAGACGTTATTGTTTTAACTGGAATGACTCCATTTTATAATATTGCTGTTGAGTGTGCTGCGTTGTTAAAAAAAAACCATATTACAGCAGATATTTGTGTTGGAGGACCCCATATTACAATTATGGAAGAAAAAGCATTTAATAGTGAATTTAATTTTGGATTCGTTGGTGCGGGAGAAGAAGCTTGGAAAAAATTTTTAAAAGCAAAAGAAAAGAAAATTTCTTTTTCTGAAGTACCTGGCTTGCTTTATAGAGAAAATAATGAATTAAAAAAAAATAAAAAAGCCTCTCAATCTAAAGACTTAGATCAGTATCCAATGGCAGCTTACCATTTACTTAAAATGGGAAAATATAAAATTGGCACACTTAAAGGTAGATTGCCTTTTACTTCAATACAAACTTTTCGAGGATGTCCTTGGAAATGTATTTTTTGTGCTTCAGATCAATTAGAAACGACAAAAATATTAAAAAGATCGATCGTATCTATAGTTGATGAAATGCAGCATGTTGTTGAAAAGTACGATATTAGACATTTTATGGTTCTTGACGATGTATTAACACTTGTTAGAAAGCGGACTGTTGAGTTTTGTAACGAAATTATAAGAAGAGATTTAAAAATTACTTTTGAAGGAAACACAAGAGCAAATTTATTAGACGAAGATCTTGTTGTTCTTATGAAACAAGCTGGACTTATTCGCCTTTCTTTTGGCCTTGAAACAGTCGATGAAGATATGCGCGAAACTATGAATAAAAAAGTACCTCTAGATTGTTATAAAACATCTAACGCGTTATTAAATAAGTATAAAATAGAAGCTTTAAACTCTGTTATGTTAGGTCTACCCGGTGAAACAGAAGAAAATATTTGGAAAACACTAAATTTTTTAAGCAAATCTAAAGAAGTAAAACAAGCAAACTTTGCTATAGCAACACCATATCCCGGTACAAAGTTTCATGAAATGGCCAAGGCAGGTGAAGGTGGTATGGAATTATTGAGTGATGATTTTACTGAATATAAAAGATATGGACAGGCAGTTACGAGAGTAAATAATTTAGGACCTCAGGATTTAATTCGTTTACAAAACGAAGGTTTTGTTAGTATCTACTCAAAGTATTGGAGATGGCTACCGGTAATAAAAAAGCACGGCATCATTGGTCTTGTTTTGACGTTTTTTAGAATTTTTAAGATGGTTAAGGATAAAATTAATTATAACTTTAAAAAAGTTAGAACATAAAACTTCTTTAAACAGTGTTTGGTTATAAACTAATAATACTAATATCTTGCTACAACCAAACTGATCATGTTATAATATAATTGGAATTAAAATACGGGAGACAATTGGAATAGAATAGCCAATGGCCGAAGGAGCAACCACCCCGGAAACTCTCAGGCAAAAGGACCGTACATAATAACTCTGGAAAGCAGGCGTAGCCTCACCGAAGGAGTAAATCTCTCAGGTAAAAAGACAGATGGGGTTTAATAAGAGTTATTATGGAAACACAAAAAACAGCTTTATACGAATATCATAAAAGTCTTGGAGCAAAGTTTGTTCCATTTGCTGGATACCAGATGCCTGTTCAATACACATCTGGTATAGTTGAAGAACACAAACTTACAAGAACTAAAGCAGGTCTGTTTGATGTTTCACATATGGGACAACTCTTTATTGAGGACAACTCTAACCTAATAGAAGAATTAGAAAAAATAATTCCAATAGATTTACAAAATATTAAACTTCATCAATCCAAATATTCATTTCTAACAAATGAAAGTGGTGGTATTTATGATGACTTAATAGTCACTAAAGTAGAAAAAGGTTTTAACATAATTTTAAATGCAGCATGTAAAGAAAATGACTATAAAATATTCAAAAATGCTCTTGGTTATAAATTTAAACTTATATTAAATAAAGATTTATCTTTAATTGCCCTGCAAGGACCAAAGGCTGCAGAAATTCTGGAAAGTGTAATTAATGGAGCTTCATCTCTTAGATTTATGAATGGGAATAATTTTTTATTCAAAGAAAATAAAATTTATATTACAAGATCTGGTTACACAGGAGAAGATGGTTTTGAGATTTCTTTACAAAATAAAATAGTAGAATCTCTTGCAAAAATTCTAGTAGCTAAAGGGGCACAACCAATAGGTTTAGGCGCCAGAGACACTTTAAGATTAGAAGCCGGGTTATGTTTATATGGACATGACATTGACGAAACAACTACACCAATAGAGGCAAACCTTAAATGGGCAATATCAAAAAGAAGGAGAGTTGAGGGTGGTTTTTTAGGTTATAATAAAATTAAATCAAATATTGACGGTAACATATCTCGTTTAAGAGTAGGAATTAAACCTTTGGGAAAAATTATTGCAAGAGAAGGTGTGAAGATATTTTCTCAAGATGAAAATGAAATTGGTTCAGTAACCAGTGGAACTTTTGGCCCTAGTGTAAACAGATCTATTGCTATGGGGTATGTAAAGTACGATTTTACAAAACCTGGAACAAAAATATTCTTGGAAGTTAGAGGTAAAAAATATGAAGCAAACGTAATTGAGCTTCCTTTTTATAAAAAAAACTATGTGAGGTAAAAATGGGTGAAGTTAAATTTTCTAAGGAACATGAGTGGATTAAATTAGATGGGGATGTTGCAACAATAGGAATAACTAAACATGCAACTGAAATGCTTGGTGATATTGTTTTTGTAGAATTGCCTGAAAGTGGCTCCTCCATTGAAAAAGATGGTAACGCAGGAGTAGTCGAGTCTACCAAAGCTGCAAGTGATGTATATACACCTGTTTCTGGCCAAGTCCTTGAATGTAATCAATCTATAATTGATGATCCTTCAAAAATTAATTCTGATCCAGAAAATCAAGCATGGTTTTTTAAGCTAAAAATTAAAGACAAGTCAGAAATGGAATCATTAATGAACAAAGAGGAATATGATAAATTTGCAAAAGAGAATACTAATTAAATGTTAAAAAATGCTCAAAAAGATTTTATTCAAAGACATATAGGAACTTCTGAAGAAGAGCAAAAAGTTATGCTTCAAGAGTTAGGTTATAAAAATTTGGATGAATTGATTTCTAAAACAGTTCCAGAAAAAATTTTATTAAAAGAAAGTTTAAACATTGGAGATTCTAACTCAGAATATAAAGCTCTCAGAAAATTAAAAAATATTTCTAAAAAAAATAAAGTTTATTCAAGTTTTATTGGAATGGGTTATTATGGAACCTACACTCCATATGTGATACTTAGAAATATTTTAGAAAATCCAGGGTGGTATACTTCTTATACACCATACCAGCCAGAAGTGGCACAAGGACGACTTGAGATGTTGTTAAATTTCCAGCAGATGGTAATTGACTTTACTGGTATGGATATTGCAAATGCATCTCTTTTAGATGAAGGTACCGCTGCAGCTGAAGCTATGGGATTAAGCCATAGGTTATGTAAAAAAGATACAAAAAAAGTTTTTATCTCAAAAAACTGCCATCCCCAAACAATTGATGTAATTAAAACAAGAGCCGAACCACTCGGTTTAAAAATAGTAGTAGGAGATGAAGATAAAGATATTAACGAAAGTATTATTTGTGGAATTATACAATACCCAGGTACGTTAGGAGATATTAAGGATCCTAGTGAGGCTATTAGTAAAATACATAAGCATAATGGGAAAGCAGTATTAGTTTGTGATCTATTGGCTCTTGCCAAGCTTAAAACGCCTGGTGAGTTAGGTGCTGACATAGCAGTAGGAAGTTCACAACGTTTTGGTATTCCAATGGGTTACGGAGGTCCACATGCAGCTTTTTTTGCCACTAAAGATGAATTCAAAAGATCAATGCCAGGAAGAATAGTTGGTGTTTCCGTAGATAGGCATGGTAATAAAGCTTTGAGATTGGCTCTACAAACAAGAGAACAACATATACGAAGAGACAAAGCTACAAGCAATATTTGTACAGCTCAGGCCTTGCTTGCTATAGTTTCCGCTGCTTATGCCGTATATCATGGCCCTAAAGGAATTAGAAAAATAGCTGAAAGTGTTTCACAATTAACAAAAAATTTTGCTGATAAGTTGAAACAATCTGGCTATGAACTTTATTCAGACTATTTTTTTGATACTGTCACTATAAAAACATTAGATAAGACAGATAAAATTTATAAAAATGCACTAGATCAACAAGTAAATATCAGAAAAGTAAATTCTGAGATGTTATCTGTTTCGTTTGATGAAAGAAAAAATCTTTATAGAGCAAACCAGTTATTAAAAATTTTTAACTGCTCAGAAACAATTAAAGAAACAATGAATAAAAGTTTATCTAATTTACCAAAAAATTTATTAAGAACTTCAACATATTTAGATCACCCAGTTTTTAACAGTTATCATTCTGAAACAGGAATGCTTAGATATTTAAAAAGATTAGAAGACTCTGATATTGCGTTAAATAGATCAATGATAGCTTTGGGCTCATGTACTATGAAATTAAACTCAGTTTCTGAAATGATACCCGTGACATGGAAGGAATTTTCACAACCTCATCCATTTTCTCCTGTTGAGCAAGTTGATGGATTTAGAGAGTTATTTACTGACTTAAAAAATTGGTTGAGATCAATAACTGGTTTTTCAGGTGTTTCTTTACAACCAAATGCAGGTGCTCAAGGAGAATTTGCTGGCTTAATGGTTATTAGAAAATTTCATGAAAAAAATGGTGAAAAAAATAGAAATATTTGTTTAATACCTAGTTCTGCGCATGGAACCAACCCAGCAAGTGCACAAATGGTAGGTATGAAAGTTGTTGTGATTAATTGTGATCAGCAAGGAAATGTAGATTATGACGACCTAAAGAAAAAAGTTGAAGAATATTCAGATAATTTAGCGGCACTAATGGTGACTTATCCATCAACTCATGGTGTTTTTGAGGAAAAAATAACAGATATTTGTGATTTGATACATAAAAATGGAGGTCAAGTTTATATGGATGGAGCAAATCTAAATGCATTAGTAGGTATTGCAAAACCAGGAAATTTTGGTCCTGATATTTGTCATATAAATTTACATAAAACATTCTGCATACCTCATGGTGGTGGGGGACCAGGAATGGGTCCAATAGCTTGTAAAAAACATTTAGAAATTTACTTACCGAGTCATTCAATTGTTAGTGATTGCGGACCAGCAACAGGAATAGGGGCAGTTTCTGCAGCACCCTGGGGAAGCTCTAGTATTCTTTCTATATCATGGATGTATATTAAAATGATGGGCTCTGAGGGTTTAAAACTTGCTACTCAAAATGCAATTTTAAACGCAAATTATATAGCAAATAAACTTAAAGATCATTTTCCAATTTTATATAAAGGTAAAAATGGAAATGTAGCTCACGAATGTATTATAGATATTAGAAAAATTAAACGTGAAACAGGAATCACAGAAGAGGATATTGCTAAAAGATTGATTGACTTTGGTTTCCATGCGCCAACTATGTCTTGGCCTGTTCCGGGAACAATGATGATAGAGCCAACTGAAAGTGAAAGTCTATCTGAGATAAATCGATTTTGTGAAACGTTAGTAAAAATTAAAGAAGAAATTAATAAAATAAAAAATGGAAAATTTGATAAAATTGATAACCCTTTAAAGAATGCCCCTCACACTCATGTAGAACTGACAGCTAACAAGTGGACACATAAGTATGATAGAGAAACCGCAGCTTACCCTTCTGCGACTTTAAAATCTTATAAGTATTGGCCGCCTGTTGCTAGAGTAGATAATGTTTATGGTGACAAAAATCTTTTCTGCTCATGTCCCTCGCTTGATGATTATAAAGAAACAGCAGCCTAAAAATCTATATTTATGAAAATTGCAGTAATAGGATCAGGAATATCCGGATTAGGTGCCGCACATTTTTTATCTAAAAAATACACAGTAGATTTATTTGAAAAAGGCAATCATTTTGGTGGACATTCTTTTACAGTAGATATTCTAGAGAGCGATTCAAAAGAACTAATATCTCTTGATTTGGGTTTTATAGTATTTAATAAAATTAATTATCCAAACTTATTAAACTTTTTTCATGATTTAAATATAGAATATGAAAAAAGTGATATGTCATTTGCAGTATCTGTAAAAAATTCTAACGTAGAATATTCAGGAAATGGAATAAAAGGACTTTTTTCAAATAAATTAAATCTTTTTAATTTTCGTTTTTTAAAAATGATAACTGAAATTATTTTTTTTTATAAACAAGCTGAAAAAATAAGTAAAAATAATTATATGAATCAAACGCTAGGTGAATTCTTAAAATCAAAAAAACTATCAAAATATTTTATAAACTTTCATATTATTCCAATGGTTGCGGCCATATGGTCAATGTCTCCTAAATTAGCTGAAAAAATGCCAATGAAATTATTTTTAAACTTTTTTAAAAACCACGGTCTTTTTAAAATAAAAAATAGACCACAATGGTATACGGTAACTGGAAGAAGCAAAGTTTATGTAAATAAAGTTTTACAAACTATTAGTGGTAAATATTTTAAAAACTATGAAATTAAAAATGTACACAGAAATGAAAATAATGTGAGATTACATTACGGTTTGTCAAATAATTATTTTGACTATGATAAAGTTGTTTTTGCAACCCATGCAGACGATACATTGAAGTTAATTAATAATCCCACAGAAAATGAAAAAAAAATTTTACGTAATTTTAAGTATAAAAAAAATGTAGCATACCTTCATAATGATGAAAGTCTTATGCCTCAAAAAAAAGCTACATGGAGTAGCTGGAACTCAATTTTAGATAAAAATGATATAGATAAAAACTGTGTGACTTACTGGCTAAATAAATTACAAAATTTAAAAACAAGTAATAATTATTTCCTTACACTAAATCCTATTTATCAAATAGATGATAAAAAAATAATAAAAAAGATAGAGTTTTCACATCCATTTTACGATCTACAGTCATTAAAAAGTCAAAATTCTTTAAAAGAATTGCAGGGAATAAACAACAGCTGGTTTTGCGGAAGTTATTTTGGCCACGGATTCCATGAAGATGGTTTAAAATCAGCATTAGATATAGTAAATAAAATATGAGTAACTTTTCATCGTGCATATATTCAGGTTTAATAGTTCACAAAAGATTTAAGCCTAAAAAACATTTCTTTTCTTATAAAACTTTTTCTTTAATGATTGATCTAAATGAGATCAAGGATTTAGATAAAAAAATTAGATTTTTTTCATATAATAAATTTAATATCTTAAGTTTTTATAATACAGATCATGGTCCACGCGATGGTAGTTCACTAAATAAATGGGTAAAAAAGACTTTATCTAAAGCAAAAATAAATATTAAAGAAGGGTCAATTAAACTTCTTTGTTTTCCAAGATTTTTTGGCTATGTTTTTAATCCCTTAAGTATTTTTTATTGTTATGATAAAAAATCAAATCTTAAAGCAATACTTTATGAAGTAAAAAATACCTTTAACGAACAACACACTTATGTTTTTAAAAGCAAATCTAAATCAAATTTAATATTACACAAATGTAGTAAAAAGTTTTACGTTTCACCATTTATTGAAATGAAAACGTTTTACAACTTTAGATTGTCTAAACCAAAAAAAAAGATTGATATTTTAATTAAACAAACAGATATTGAGGGACCTTTACTTATGGCTCGTCAAATGGGCAAAAGATTAGAATTAAATAGCCATAATTTGTTTAATCAATTTTTAAAACACCCCCTTATGTCTTTTAAAATTATTGGAGCGATACACTTTGAAGCATTTCGATTATGGGCAAAAGGCATTAAACTAGTAAGAAAAAAAATTAAAATTAAAAATAACCTATCTTTAGAAAGTTAATGAATTCAATAAGCATAAACCATTTTTCTGATAAATTTGTCTTTTGGAATCTCAAAAAAATTTCTTATGGGCATTTAGAATTAGTCGACTCCAATGGTAATAAGTATTTTTTTGGAAATAAAAACAGCCCATTAAATGCAAAGATAACAATCAATGATCCAAGTTTTACATCAAAATTATTAAGAAAAGGTAGCAGTGGTTTAGGAGAAAGCTATATGAATAGTGAGTTTGAAACTGATGATTTACCTTCTTTAATTGAATTAAGTGCTAGAAATATCAATGTAACATATAAATTCTCTGGTCTAATTGAAATTCCTTTAGTACAAAATATTTTTAATAAAATAGTTAACACCAATACCAGAGAAGGAAGTAAAAAAAATATATCGGCCCACTATGATTTAGGCAATGAATTTTTTTCAGTATGGTTGGACAAAACTCTAACTTACTCATGTGGTATTTTTAACTCCCCAGATGAAACTCTAGAAACAGCTCAAATTAATAAATATAATAAATTAATAGATTTAATCCAGCCAAAAGCAGGAAGTAAACTACTTGAAATAGGATGTGGATGGGGTGGATTTGCTGAACAAATAGCAAAAAATCACGATGTTCAATTAGATTGCATAACAATTTCAAAAAAACAATTTGAATTTACAAAAGCTAGAATTAATCGTCTTGGCTTAAATCATAAAGTAAATACTAAAATGTTAGATTATAGGGATGTTAAAAAAAAATATGATAATATTATTTCTATTGAAATGATAGAAGCTGTAGGAGAAAAAAACTTAAATAGTTACTTTAAATCTATTAAAGAAAACCTAACTTCAGGTGGACGTGCAGCAATACAATCAATTGTGATTAGTGATAGCTTATATGATCGATACAGAACAAAAGAAGATTTTATTCAAAAATTTATTTTTCCAGGTGGTTTTTTGCCATCATTAAAATCATTAAAAAAACTTTCATCAAATTCAGGTTTAGTTATTGATAGTCAAAAATTATATGGGGAGCACTACTCCAACACTTTACAAAAATGGAGAAAGAGCTTTTTAAACTCATGGGAGCAAATTTCAAGACAAGGTTTTAATTTAAACTTTAAAAATATGTGGGATTTTTATCTATCTTATTGCCAAGCTGGCTTTAATTCCAAAAATATTGATTTAATTCAGTTTTCTTTATGTAAAAAATACTAAATATGAAAATTATATTTACTTTATTAATTGCAATTCTAGTAACTAACTGTTCAAGTAATAATATGAAACCAATAGACTTTAAGGGCCAAAAACCAAGATTAATTATAGAAGATTATTTATCAGGAAACGTTAAAGCTTGGGGAATTTTACAAAATAGATCTGGTAAAGTGACAAGACAATTTTCAGCAGCATTAAATGGAAAATGGAACGGAAAACAATTAATTTTAGATGAGGAATTCATTTGGAATGATGGTGAAATTCAAAAAAGACAATGGAAAATAAATAAAATAGATGAGCATAATTATGAAGGAACAGCTGGCGATGTGGTAGGTACTGCCAAAGGATACTCGTACGGACCAGCATTTAAATTTGAGTATGTTTTACTAGTCCCAATCAAAGGTAAAGAGATTAAAATTACTTTTGATGATTGGATATTTATGCAAGATGAAAGAGTTGCAATCAACAGAGCAACAATGACTAAGTTTGGTATAAAAGTTGCTGAGCTTACAGTTATGTTTGTTAAAGATTAATAATTAATTTTTTTCATTCCTTTTTCAAGAAGTTTAAAATAAATACTATTTGGAAGTATTCTTAACAATTTCATAAAAAATGTAAAAACTTTTGGAAAATGTATTTCAAACCCCCTTTTTTTTATTAACCCAACATAGATTTGTTCAGCTGCAAATTCTGGTGATTTGATCATTGGCATAGGAAAATCATTTTGGTCTGTCATTGGTGTCTTAATAAAGCCAGGGCTTACCAAGGAAACTCTTACATTTTTTCTTTTCATTTCAAAATATAAACTTTCAGTAAAGCTGGTTAATGCAGATTTTGATGCGCAGTAAGCTCCTGCTGCTGGCAACCCTCTGTAACCTGCTACAGAAGAGATTATAGATATTTGACCTTCTTTTTTTTCACTATAGTAATTATGGATTGAATTAATGCAGTTCATTATTCCAAAATAATTTACTTCCATTATTTTTCTAATTTTTTCTAAATTAAACTTTTTTTCTGATTTTGGATCATGCATTCCAGTCCCAAAAACACAAATATCAATATTTTTGTATTTTTCTATAATTTTTTTGAAAGCATTTTTGCATCCCTCAACGTCAGTAACATCCAAAGGAAATGATTGAATATTTTTATGTTTTTCACACAATTCTCTTAATAAATTTTCCCTTCTAGCGGATGCGGCAACTTGCCAACCCTCATTAGAAAATTTTACAGCTAAAGCTTTACCTATTCCACTGCTTGCTCCAGTAATCCAAATATTTTTATTCATATTTTAGTATTATTATTTTATATAGAATAAATCATGGTAGATAAATTTAAAAAATACTTTTCATTCCTTTTTTTTCTTATTTTTGCATTTGGAGCCTCTTCTTGGGGTGGTTTTGTAACTAGCATATATAAAGAGCCTTGGTATTCTACTTTAGCAAAACCTTCATTTAATCCACCTGATTATGTTTTTCCTTCAATTTGGATATTTCTTTATATAACGATGGCTTATGCCATTTGGTTAATTTGGATTAATCCTAACAAAAAAGAAAAAATAATATATATTTACTTTATACACCTCCTAATTAATGCAAGTTGGAGTGTAGTTTTCTTTGCATTACATCAAATATTTCTAGCATTAGTGGTAATTGTTATAATTTTGCTTTTAGTTTTATGGTTAATAAAACTATATTATCCAATTAATAAAATCAGTGCATTTTTAATGGTGCCTTATGTTTTTTGGTTGGGATTTGCCTTCGTTTTAAATTTAAACATTCTTCTTCTTAATTAATACTTTTATCTTTATAATAAAAACATATGGACGATGTTTTAATTATTGGTGGTGGTATTATTGGAGCTTCCTCAGCTTATTTTTTATCTAAAGCTGGCAGAAAAGTTAAGGTAGTTGAACGTGATCCTACTTACAAAAAAGCATCTTTTCCTCTTTCTTTAGGAGGCTTTAGAAGACAATTCTTTCAAAAAGAAAATATTTTACTTGGAAAGTTTGCGAAAGATTTTATTTTTCAAATTCCAGAACTACTTAAAACAAAAAATAACCCAAATCCAACAGCAAGTATTGTTCCTAATGGATATTTATTATTATTTGGTCCTGAGCACGCTAAAGAACAGTATGAGGCACTAAAAAATCATAAAGCGTGTGAGGCTGGGACAAAAAATATAAAAGGAGATGATCTGACTAAAATTTTCCCTTATGTAAATAACGAAGGAATTGAAACAGCAACCTATACAGATAACAAAATAGAAGGATGGATTGATCCTTATTTATTTCATAACGCTTTAAAAAGTAAAGCAATTGAATTAGGTGCAGAATTTATTAAAGGAGAAATAAAATCTATTAAAGATGTAAATGCAAAAACTATCATATCAGCAGCTGGTTGTTGGACTAATGAACTATTATCAGATATTCCTGTAGTGCCACAGAAGCATACAGTTTTCAGAGTTAAATGCCCTAAACATATTCCTGAAATGCCATTAACTGGAGATTTAACTACAGGTGTATACTGGAGACCAGAAGGCAACGAGTACTTGGCCGGCTCTCCTAATTCAAAATTTGATTCCAAAGATTTAGAACCAGAATGGAATGATTTTGAAGAGCTTGTTTGGCCGGCATTAGCAAAGAGAATACCTGCTTTTGAAGAACTTAAACTAACTGGCGGCTGGGCAGGATATTATGATTGTAATAAACTAGATAACAATGCTGTAGTAGGAAAACACCCAAAGTATGAAAACGTTTTTATAGCCACGGGATTCACAGGAAGAGGATTGATGCAAGCGCCAGGAATTGGACGAGCTTTGACAGAATTGATTACAACAGGATCTTACCAATCAATTGATTTATCTTGCTTTGCTATTGAGAGAGTACTAGGAAATAATAAAAGACCAGAACCTTATGTTCTTTAATATTTTATAGCTTTATTTTTTTTTCTTAAAAGGATTTAATTTCTTTAATTTTTCTTTTAGGCTAGTTTTCTCTGCTTTTGGTAATCCTTTTTTGCAATTAAATTTTTCAATCACTCCAGCAGCTGTACTAGTTTCAATAGTGGCACAGTGTTCAGTAGCAAAAGTCATAGAGCTAAAAGAAATTAAAAATAGCGTTAAAACTATAGTTTTTAATATTTTCATATACGGTTTTTTACACAATTTTTCCTAAAATTTCAACTTTGTTTTTTTCAGTTGAAACTTCAGTTTTAAACTGGTTTGATATTTTTTGGACTTCCACAGAGGATACTTTGTATTCCGCACACATTGTTTCTTCATCTTTTCCATGTCCAGTAACCATATTGACCATATGCTCTGGGAAGTGGAAAGTAGTAAATACAACGCCTTCTTTAACTCTATCAGTAACTTCAACTTTTAGGGAAACCTCACCTCTTCCTGAATAAAGTCTCGCTATATCCCCAGTATCTAATTCTCTATTTTTTGCGTCATTTGGATGAAGTAACAAAATATCTTCATCTACAATTTTAATATTTTTAGTTCTTCTCGTCATAGTAGCAGCATTGTAATGTGCTAATACCCTGCTAGTGGTAAGTATTAATGGATAATCTTTCTTATTTTCTTCTATTTCGCTGCTTTCTTTCCAATCAAAATACTTAAGTCTACCTTTTCCTAATTTAAATTCTTTTTGGTGTAGAATTTTGGTATCTGTACCATCTTCTTTTACTGGCCATTGTAATCCTAATTTTCCAAGTCTTTCTCGCGTTATTCCCTTGAAGAAGGGTACCACATCCGCAATTTCAGCTAAGACTTGGTCGGCATCATATGCTGGTTGATTATAACCAAGTTTTTGCATCATTTCTGCAACAATAACTCCATCTGGTTTTGTTCCCGGAAGAGGTTCTACTGCTCTATTAACTCTTTGAACTCTTCTTTCAGTATTTGTGAAGGTTCCATCCTTTTCTAAGAAAGTGGTTCCAGGCAAAATAACATCCGCATGTTTTGCAGTTTCGCTCATAAATATTTCTTGAATAACTAGTAAATCTAATGAATTCATTGCTTTGGCAACGTGAGCACTATTAGGATCTGTTTGCACTACATCCTCACCAATAATCCACACAGCTTTTATTTCTTTGTTAATTGCTGCATCAAAAATTTCTGGAATTTTTAATCCAGCTTTTGTTGGATGAACAACACCATATTTTTCAGTATAAAAATTTTGAATTTTTTTATCTGCAACAGGAAAATATCCAGCTCCTTGATGTGGTTGACAACCCATATCAGCTGCACCTTGAACATTATTTTGACCTCTTAACGGATTTACACCAACGCCTGGTCTTCCAATGTTTCCTGTTATCATGGCAAGATCTGCAATTAACATTACAGTTTTTGATCCTTGCTCCTGTTCAGTAACTCCCAAACCATGAAACTCCATTGAGTTTTTTGCAGTTGCATAAGCCATTGCAGCTTCTTTTACTTGTTGTTTATCAACTCCAGCTACCTTAGCTAAGTGATCAATATCTAATTTTTTAATTTTTTTAACAAAGTTTTCAAAACCTTCTGTTCTACTTAAAATAAAATCTTCTTTATGTAGTTTAGATTCTATAATGAAATACAACATCATATTTAAAACTGCCACATTTGTTCCAGGTCTTAACTTAATATGATAATCTGCTAACTTAGCAACATCAGTTGTTACGGGATCTAAAACTATAAGTTTCTTACCTTTCATTACTTGTTGTTTAATTTTTGCACCAGTAACAGGATGAGCGTTTGTTGGATTTGCACCAATTATTAAAAATAGATCTGCATGATAAATGTCTTCAGTCGAGTTTGTTGCAGCCCCTGTTCCAAATGTTTGTTGCATACCCCAAGCCGTTGGTGAATGACAAATTCTAGCACAACAATCAATATTATTTGTTCCTATTGCAGCTCTAATCATTTTTTGAAAAACATAGTTTTCTTCATTAGTACATCTTGCTGATGAAATGCCCGCAATAGCGTCAGGGCCGTTTTCTTTTATTATTTTTTCTAATTTATTTTTAATAAATTCATAAGCTTCATCCCACGATGCTTTTTCAAACTTTCCATTTCTTTTTATTAAAGGACTTCTTAATCTGTCTGCATGATCATAAAACCCAAACGCATATCTACCTTTTAAACAGGTATGACCTGCATTCACTTCAGTTTCTTTGGGAGTATCAATTGACACAACCTTACCATTTTTTATTGATGCTTCTAAATTACATCCCACTCCACAATAAGAACAAGTTGTTCTAACTTTTTCATCATAGTCAGCTGATTTAGATGCAAAAACATCTGATATAGCGTCAGTTGGGCAAGTATGCGCACAAGCTCCACAAGAAACACAAGAAGAGTCACCAAACATTAAATCATTATCTGTCGTAATTTTGGAATCAAAGCCTCTTCCACTCATTGTTAAAACAAATGAACCTTGAATTTCATCGCATGCTCTTACACAGCGACCACAATTTATGCAATTATCCAAATTCATTCTCATATACGCATGAGAAGTATCTTTGGGGGTTCCTTTATTTTGTTTAGGTTTATTATATCTGTGGTTGTTAATATTTAAATCATTAGCAACTGTTTGTAATTCACAATTATTATTTACTTCACAAGTAGAACAGGTCATTGGATGGTCTGTAAGAACGAGTTCCACAATATTTTTTCTTAACTTTGTTAAATCTTCATTTTGAGTAATTATATAAGATCCTTCGGTTACTGGTGTATGACACGAAGCAACTGTTCTTGTTGGGCCATCTTTTTTAAGAGCTACATCAACAGAACAAACTCTGCACGCACCATAAGGAGCTAAATTTGGGTCATCGCATAAACTAGGAATTTCTTTTTCGTTAATATGCTCCTTAACAAACTTTAAAACAGAAGTATGATCTGATTTAATTTCATGCGCTACACCATTAATGTATGCAAATTTATGGCTTTTGCCGTTTGATCCGTTTTTTTTGTTTTTCATAATTTCTCTAAGCTTCCTGGTTTATATCAGCTTTAAATTCATGGGTAAAATATTTTAATATGTTCTGAATGGGAACTGGTATTGCTCCACAAAGCGCACATAAGCTACCTTTTTGCATAGTAATAAGAAGTTCATTTAAAAGCTTCATTGGAATTTTATTTGTTTTATTAACAGCTTGGTCAAACATTTCTTTGCCACGATACGAACCTAGTCTTCCAGGAAAGCATTTTCCACAAGATTCTTCCGCAGTAAATTTAAATAAATGATGTATATATTTAACCATATTAAAATTTTCTGGAATACTCACAATACTGCCATGTCCCAGCATAAAACCGGCATTAGTAAATTCTTGAAAATCTAAATTTAATTTTTCAACTTCTTTGATTGGAATTACACCACCCAATGGCCCTCCAACTTGCAAAGCTTTTACAGGCTCAATAAATCCACCACCAATATCGTAAATTATTTTTTTCATAGGAGTTCCCATATCCATTTCATAAACGCCAGGATTTTTAAATAAACTATCTAAACAAACGAGTTTTGTTCCTGCGGATTTGATATTACCTATAGATGAAAAAGATTTAGAACCATGTTTTAGTATAGAAGCTATTGCCGCCAAAGTTTCTACATTATTAACTACAGTTGGTTTTTTATATAAGCCTTCAACTGTTGGAAAAGGAGGACGAACATCAACCTCAGCCCTTCTTCCTTCAATGGAAGCTATTAAAGCAGTTTCTTCACCACATATATAAGCTCCTTGACCAATGCAAATAGATAGATCGCAAGAAAAATCAGTACCTAAAATATTTTCACCTAGAAGGTTTAATTTTTTTAATTCGTTGATTGTACCATTAATGATTTCGATTGATTTTGGATATTCACCCCTAATATAAAGAACACCTTCGTCGCTTCCTATAATATAAGCACAGGCAATCATTCCAAATATAACTTTAAGAGGTTGGTCTTCTAAAAGATATCTATCAGAAAAAGCGCCTGAGTCTCCTTCGTCGGCATTGCAAACTACATATTTTTTTTCTACTTTCTGTTGGCTGCAGAAATTCCATTTCATCCCGGTTGGGAAACCCGCTCCACCTCTACCACAAAGGTTTGACTCAGTTACAGTTTTAAGAGTTTCTTTTTTGTCTTTTTTTAATGTTTGTGATAACAAATCTTTAAATTTTTCAACAGAAGATAAATCTTCACCCATCAATATACTTGTTGTTGCATGACTTACTGAATTAATATTTTTTTCACTTATCTTTTTTCCTTTTATAATCTCATCAATTTGATCAATGTCTTTTCCTGAATAATTGTAACCATCGTAATGAAAAGCTGCATTTTCATAACAATGACCTAAGCAAAACATTTCGCCAACTTTATCTTTTCCTAATTTATCTACTAATTTTTCTTTAAGTTTATCTTGGTTCCCAGCACACATGCACGCGCTACCATTACATACCCAAGCTTTTTTTTCCTTATGTTCAGGTCTTAAAAATTCATAAAAACTTTCTGCACCATGAATAGTTGACATGCCAACATTATATTCATCAGCCAATTGTTTTATTTCCTTACCGTTTTTAGATTTATTAGTAATATCAATCATTCTCTTAAAGAGATTGTCTTTAAGACCTTTTCTTCCAGAAAGTTTACTTATGTTTTTTGACATATTAATTTGTTTTTAAAATACGATTTTGACCACAATATATATTAAAACTATCTGATTTAACAAAGCCAATTAGTGTCATATCAAACTTATTCGCTAAATCTATAGCGAGACTCGTTGGCGCACCGACTCCCATTAATAGACCAATATTAGCCATAAGGCTCTTCTGCACCAATTCAAAACTCAATCTACCTGAACAGGCTATAAATTGATTTTTAGTATCAAATATATTTTTTATAAGGCTATATCCGATAACTTTATCTAAAGCGTTATGACGTCCAACATCCTCTCTAATCACTAAAACTTTTCCATCTTTATCAAATAATCCGCTTGCGTGTATCCCGCCAGTTTTTGAAAATTCAGATTGGTTTTGTCTTAAAAGATCAGGAATTTTTGTAATTAAATCACTTTTAATTTTAGGCCCATCTTTATTTATTTTTGTTTTACAAACAACTTCCAAAGAATCCATTGATGTTTTTCCACACACACCACAACTTGAGTTTGTTAGAAAATTTCTTTTTAACTTTTTAGTGTCAAGATTTTCACCACTATCTAAAGTAAATTGTATTTTATTTTGTAAATTATATTTTCCTACTTTTTTTCCTAACAAATTAATTTCATTAATTTTTGAGTATTTATCAATTATTCCTTCACTAAACAATAAACCATGCATTAAAGATGTGTCATCACCTGGAGTCCTCATTGTTATTGAAATTGTGTCTTCTATCCATTTCCTTAACTTTTTGTAACGAACTATCATTTCTAGAGGCTCTTCAATAGATACTAAATCTTCAATATCTGAAGGTTTGTTTTGTTTATATTTAATGGTTTTGTATTTCGAGTTCATATTTTAATAATATTAGAGGGGATTGATTTGAGCAATCTTTAAAAAAATTAAGTTAGCTATTTCCACGAAATTGGATATTTTTTTTTTAAAATTAAATTATTATAGATTATACCACCGATTATAATTGTTATTGCTCCCACCATAACAGGAAATATTAAAAACTGGAAAGAAACTCCCCCGAGCATTACAGCAATAGGATTTCCTCCTGCGGGTGGATGTGTAATTTTAAACACAATCATAAGCATAACAGAAATTCCAACTGCTATAGCCATTGTAATAAAATTAACTTCAAAAAATGTTAGAAAAATAACTCCTACAAACGCTGTCAATAAATGGCCAAAAAAAATATTTTTAGGTTGAGCAAATTCATTATTAGGATAACCAAAAACTATTACTACCGTTGATCCAAAGGAAGCAAAAAGCCAAAGCCCATAGTTGGTATCAGATAAAATAGATTGGTATGTTATATACCCCAGGATTCCAATAGTTACTGCTGCACCAATTCCGGCTAGCAAAGGTGGCCAACAAAATATTTTTTTAAAGTTCATAACTATCTATTAAGATAGAGCATCAACTGCAGCATTGATAGGCAATAAAAGACATTCCTTTCTAGCAATGTTATTACTAGTCATTATTTTACTAAAATCTTTCCAATCTTTATTAAACAAAATTTTGTATTTAAAAGAATTTTTTGCTTCTATAGCAAAATCTTTAACATCCTTAACAGACTTATTTTTTGCATTTCGTGATAGAAGACTTACTGAAGCTTGACAATAAATACAAGATTCACATTCATATTTAAAATTAATTATTTTATTATTTTTAATTATTAAATAAACTTTCATTTCATCACCACAAATTGTATTTTTAAGCTTTGAGTAATGAGTGTGGTTATCAAGCGCACCATGATTTTCCGTATTTGAAGCTATTTTTATGATCTCTTTATCTATCATTTTGTCTTTATTGTATTTTCTTTAACATTTATAATTTGTTTTATGAACGAACACAATATACTTGGAGCAATTCTTGCTGGGGGCAAATCTAAGAGAATGGGAAAAAATAAACTTTTTCTTAAACTGAATAATATCACACTTATTGAGCACACAATTCAAAAAGTAAAAAAATCTTTGAAAGAACTAATTATAATCACTAATCAAGAAAATGAATTTTTTATAAAAAATAATTTAACAACAGTCAAAGATTGTATCGATGGACAACTTGGACCTTTGGTTGGAATTCTTACGGCAATGAAATGGGCAAAAAAAAATTCGCCTGGTTGTGCCTGGATTGCCACCTTTCCTTGTGACACACCCTTTTTCCCTGAGGCTGTTATTTCAAAGTTTATTGAAGAGTCAAAAAAAAAAGAATCCCTAATACTTTGCGCAAGTTCTCATGGACGACAGCATAATATTTTTGGGTTGTGGTCGGTAGAGCTACATGACAAACTCTATAATGATTTGGTTAATAATAAAGTTAGAAAAGTGCAAGAGTGGACCAAAGTAAATAACATAAAAAAATTAGAAATTGAATTTAAGAATTATGACCCTTTTTTTAATATAAATACTACTGAGGATTTAGAGTTTGCAAAAAAATTAAGTTTAAAAATAAATAAATGAATAAAAATAATAAATTAGAAGAATCTTTAAATAAGATATTTTCAACATCAGTTTATAAAATGATTGATGTTAGCGACAAAGAAACAACTCATAGAAAAGCATTAGCTACAGGTGAGATAATTTTAGGGTCGGAGATCATTGAACTTATTAAAGCTAAAAGAATGCCAAAAGGTGATCCATTGTCTATTGCAGAAGTTGCTGGAATTAATGGTGTAAAAAAAACAAGTGAACTTTTACCTCTTTGCCACCCATTACCTTTGGACCATATTTCTTTACATGTAGAAATTAATGAAAAAAGATACTCAGTTATTGTTTATTGTTTAGTTTCAGCCAATTCTAAAACAGGTGTAGAAATGGAAGCTTTATCAGGTGTAAGCGCAGCTTTGTTGGCTATTTATGATCTTTCAAAAATTGTAGAAGCAAATTTAAAAATTACCAATACAAAATTACTAGTAAAATCTGGTGGCAAAAAAGGTTTATGGATCAATCCAGATGGAGTTCCAGATAAGATAAAAAACATACTAAATCTTTAAAATGATTCAATATAAAGAAGCTCTAAATATAATAAAAAAAGTTTCTTTAAAACTGGCTAGCGAAAAAATTTCTATTTTAGAATCGGTAAATAGAATTTGCGATTCTGATATTAGATCTCCCTCAATCAACCCTTTGTGCAATAACACTGCTTTTGATGGTTTTGCGATTATAGCCAAAGAAACAAAAGGGATTTCAATAAAAAATCCTAAAAAATTTAAAATTATTAAAACTATTGCAGCGGGAGATGCCCCCAAAATAAAAAATTATTCTAAAAACTCAGTAATAGAAATTATGACGGGTGGTTTAGTACCCAAACCATTTGATTCAATCTTAGCAGTTGAAAAAGCTAAATATTTTCCAACGAAAGAAAAATCCAGTCATATTATAATTAATAAGGAAGTAAAAAAATTTTCATTTATTAGATTTGCTGGAGAAGATTATAAATTAAATGATTTAGTAGTTAAAAAAGGAGAGATCATTCAACCAAAACATATTATGGCGCTAACAACTCTTGGAATAAAAAATATTAAAGTTAAAAAAAAACCAAAAATAACTTTTCTATCTACGGGAAACGAAATAGTAAGTTATAAGTCTAAAAAAATATTACCCTGGCAAGTGCGCAATTCAAATAACCATTATTTCAAATCGTTTGGAGAAAATTTACATTTTAATATTATTGATGGGGGAACCATAAAAGATAACAATCCTGGAAAACTTAAAGAAATTTTAAAAAAATTAAAAAATTCTGATACAGATATAATTGTAACTTCGGGCGCCATTTCAGCTGGAAAGTTTGACTTTATTCCTGAACTTGTAAATAAATTTAGTTTTAAAAAATGTTTTAAAGGAGTCGCGATAAAACCTGGTAGACCCATAATGATGTCCAAGCTTAAAGAAAAAAATAAACTATTTTTTGGCCTCCCAGGAAACCCTATTTCATGTGCAGCAGGATTTCGTTTTTTTATTTATCCTTTAATTCGAAAAAGTTTGGGTATGAAAATTGAAAATAAGTATACAGCTAAACTTAGCAATAAGTATTTTAAGGTTAAAAGTTTTACACATTTTGTTCGCTGTTTCATGAAAATTAATAATAAAGGATTAGTTCAATTGGAGATTTTGCAAGAACAACAATCAAATAAAATTAAATCATTTGTCAAAGCAAATTGCTGGGGAATATTTCCTGAAGGAAAAAGCAATTTTAAAAAAGGGGACATTATTGAGTGGACACCTTTAATTCCAGGTAGCTAATAAGTAATATTTGTGGTTTAATTTATTTATGTTGATCGATTCATTTAAAAGAAAAATATCTTATTTGAGAGTTTCTGTTACGGATCGCTGTGATTTTAGATGTACTTATTGTATGGCTGAAGATATGGAATTTTTACCTAAGAAAAATGTCCTTTCTTTAGAGGAGCTAGATAGACTTTGTAATACCTTTATTGATCTTGGGGTGAAAAAATTGAGAATTACTGGAGGAGAACCCCTAGTCAGAAAAAATATTTTGAAATTATTTAATAGCCTTGGAAAAAAATTAGGTAAAGGATTGGATGAATTAACGTTAACCACAAATGGTTCGCAATTAGATAGATATGCAGAAGATTTATTTAAAAGTGGAGTAAGAAGAGTTAACATTTCTCTAGATTCTTTAGATGGAAATAAATTTAAAAAAATTACAAGAATCGGAAATTTAGATAAAGTTATTAAAGGAATTTTTGCAGCAAAAAAAGCTGGGTTAAAAATTAAAATTAACACTGTGGCTCTAAAAGGAATTAACGATGATGAAATTTTAAGTTTAGTTAATTGGTGTGGTGAGAATAAATTCTCTTTAACTTTTATTGAAGTGATGCCGATGGGTGAAATAGGAGAAAAGAGAGTAAACCAGTATATGCCGTTAACTGAAGTTAAAAATTTAATACAAACCAAATACAGCATAACAAAAGACCCCTTAAGAACTGCGGGTCCCGCTACCTATATGCATTGCCACGAAACAGCACAAAAGATTGGCTTTATTACTCCTAATACACACAATTTTTGCGAGTTATGTAATCGAGTAAGAATTACGTGTACAGGAGAAATGTACATGTGTTTAGGACAGCAAGATAAAGCTGATTTAAAAACTCCTTTAAGAAAAAGTGAAAATAATCAAATTTTAAAAGAGACTATTTATGAAGCTATTTCGAGAAAACCTAAAGGACATGATTTTATTATTGATAGAGAAAAAGAAGAAAAGTTTGTGCCTAGACATATGAATACAACAGGTGGTTAAATGGAAGTTCAACTTAAACTTTATGGATCATCAAAAATTTTAAGTGATAAAGAAATTTTAAACATCAAGCTTCCAAGCAATTCAAATATAGAAACACTTAGAGATGTTTTAAGTAAAATAATTTCTAAAAAATATTTAAAAAATAGTTTACAAAATTTATCTAGAACGGCCGCTTTTTTTAGTGAAGAAGATGAAATTGTTAATGATGACTATAAATTAAAAAATAAGGAATTAATTTCAATCATTCCTCCAATTGGTGGTGGATAATGGCTTTACATACGGCAATAGTTAAAACAGAAGAAGAAAAAATATCTTCGGAAAAAGCAAAAAATTTTATTCTTTCTGAAGAAAATGGCGCTGAATCTATTTTTGTTGGAAGAGTAAGGAATGAAAATAATGGAAAAAAGGTAACAGCTGTTACTTACGACGTTCATGATAAAGCTGTCATAAAATCATTTCAATCAATATGTATTGATGCAAAAAGTAAGTTTGATAATAATGCTAATATTTTTTTAGAGCATGCAAAAGGATATGTTTCTGTTGGTGAAATAAGCATTTTAATAGCAGTGAGCTCAGGCCATAGAGATGAGGCTTTTAAAATTTGCAGATTTATACTAGAAGAAATTAAACACAAGTCTCCAATATGGAAAAAAGAACATTACACTGAAGGAAATGAACAATGGCTTCCGGGGCATTCTTTAAGACCAAAAGAAGAAATTAAATAAAATGAAAAAAAGTAAAACTGATTCAGCAATTTTAACTGTTTTAATAGCAGGAGTATTTTGGTCTTTCGGTGCTTTGGTAGTTCGTTTTATAGAAAACGCAAGTGAAGTGCCCTGGCAATATCTTTTTTTTAGAGGTTCTACTATTTTTATATTAATAAATATTTATTTGTTTGTAAGAGAAGGAAAAGGATTTACCAAAAATTACCAAAAAATTGGAGCTTCAGGAGTAATTGGTGGAATAAGTCTGGGGCTAGCGATGATATGTTTTATATGGTCTATAACTCACACCACGGCAGCCATTACACTTTTGATGTTAGCTGCTATGCCATTTATGACAGCTATACTAGGTTATATTTTTCTTAAAGAAAAAGTTTCAAGAACTACTTTGATAGCAATTATTATCGCAGCAACAGGTATAATTTTTATGGCTTTTACTAGTCGCCAAATTGGAACACTATTCGGTCTAGCAATCGGCCTTCTATCATCATTTGGGTTTTCAATTTTTTCTGTTTCTTTAAGGTGGAGAAAAAATACTCCAACCTTTACAACTGTGGCAGTAGCTGGATTATTTTGCGCAACTATTTCTTTAATTGTTTTAGCTTTTAATGATACTGGATTTTTTACTACATTTAGAAATTCATCCTTGTCCGCTTTACATGGAACCTTGGTTTGTTCTGGAATGATACTTTACTCTATAGGTGCAAAACATTTGCCTGCTGCAGATCTTACTTTACTGTCTTTAACTGAAGTTTTAGGAGGAATCTTTTGGGTGTGGTTACCTATATTTGGAATTAATGAAATTCCAACTACTAATACAATAATTGGAGGAACTATTATTACTTTGGCACTCATGTACTATAGTTTGAACACTAAGAGAAACAGGCGTTTTATTGGTCTTAACTAGGGTTTTTTTTTAAAACTTCAATATAATCTACAACCTCCTGAAATTTATCATTTTCAATATCTTTGTAACTCTTTTTAAATTTTGACTTTACGCATATCGCAACATGAGCATAAGGATTACGACCTTTTGGGTGATTAGGATGATCGGGTAATTGTCCTTTTAAATAATCACCAGCTTCCTGGATAAGTTTCCATAGTTGGCGGGCATTTTCGTCGTTCATACTAACTAAAACTCTGCTTTATCTCTTTTGTTTGTAGTTTGTTTGTAGTTATCCCACATAATCTTACAACCCAGAACCACGATCCCTAAAAGTTTTTCCATTAATTCAAAGTCCTATCTAATATCTTAACGTTCACGATTTTCTTTCCATCAAATTCTTGAACATCAACTTGTACTATATCATCAGGATCATGCTTCTTGAGTATTGATCGAATGTAGTGATCTAGCGTTTCTAGTTTGGTTTTAATGTTGAATTGTTTTTCAAAGGTTTTCATCAATTTTTTTTAATTTAACCTGCCAATAATTTTTGGTGGTCTTCATTTTAATTTTATTGTGGTACGCAGACCAAAGACCAAGCATACTGCACCGAATAAATGGTATCATATTTTGGGTTCTTTGTGGACTCAGTAGAGGTAGTTTTTTCATCCTGCTAATTGCTCTTCCAAATCAGAATATTTTCTAAATTTTTTATCAAATTCTACTTGATCTATTTTGAACCAATCAAAAAGCTCTTTATGGCTCACACGTGTAGAAAGAGATTCATTGTTATGATTGTGCCAAAAAACAAAATAATGCTTTTCTTTTTCATGTTCTGGATCCTCCCCGATGAGCTTGATTTCTTTGACTTCACCGTGAACTAAACTATCAACTCTTTTGTATTTAACCATTTAATTTATTTCCATCTTATTTATTTTTTGTTTGATGAAAAATTAACAACTTTTTGATTTTCATATTCACTTAAATATTTTATAACTTCAGTTTTATGTCCTTCTTTAAAATAAATATCAATTGCATTTCCATCTAAAAGTTTAATTTTATGAATTATTCCATCTTTCCATTTTAAACCATCTAATTTAATTGACTCTAAAACCATATTAACTGTTATTTGATCACCATAAAACAAGTGATGATAAATGCATAAAGAAAGCAGATTTCCGTTTATTGCTAAACCTCCATCAGAATTTTTAACTATATGAGCATCTTCGCTCATCCTTCTTCTATTTTCAGCATGTTCTGAATAAGAATTAGGTTTATAATCTTCGCCATAACACATTTGGCAATGATAACTATATTTTGACTTAACAGATTGCTTATCCTGTTCTCTATAATTTTTTCGTGATATGTTTTTAGCACTGATACTATTTTTTACAAAATCTTTATTATCAAAATTATCTTCCATTTTCATATCATCATCTAAAACTTTACGATGAGATTTTCCAAATTTTTTTCTTTTAAACTCGTCGCTGCTCTTTAAATCATGTCTAGCTTTAGCTTCAGCGACTTCTTCGGCATGATCTATTACCCAAGGATCTACGCCATACTTTTCTAAGATTTCTTTGTGTTTATTTTTAGTGTTATCTTTTTTATTAAAATCTATTAAATCTAGAAATTTATTATTAATATTTTCATAAAAATTTTTATCTATTGTTTCTTCGTTTAGATCTCTAGGTTTTTTAAATTCGCCTTTTATATCTGGTATCCATTCGTAATTTTTTAAAAGTGAAATTAAAGAAGAATCGGCATTTAACTTAGGGGATTTTGAACTTTTACGGTACTGTGATTCTGAAATATCGTGATGATTCTTTATAGAATTATTCAAAGCTTTAACTATGAATAAACTTTTTTCCATGGTCATATTACTAATAATATCGTCTAAATCATTAAGCCAATAATCACTGGAAGAAGATCTTACATTTCCAGTTGGTCTACCTTGTTTTGAATAAAAAAATTCTTTAATTTTATAATCTTTAATAAAATTTATTTTTTCTACTTCTAAATCTTTTTGAACATTAAGTTTATTAAGAAAATCTAGATACATGCTGTTGTCTATGTTTTTTGGAAAATAAATCTTGTATTTTTTTATACCAGGATCTGGAAAATCTTTATAAATTGCGCTTAGTTTTGTTGAATAAGTCTTATCATCTACATATAATTCTTCACCGCTTCTGCATGTAAGATTTTCATCAATCAAATAGGGAAGTTTATTTGCATCAAATACTAATTTTGATGTAATTATTTCACTTAATAAATTCTCATATACTTTAGTATCTATATTAATTTTCGTATTAAAATCTAAACGCATATTACTAATATTAGTTTGAATTACATCAGATAGATTAATTTCTGTAACTCCGCATCTGATAAAAAATTCTTTTAATTTTGGATACTTTTTATTATCTAAAAAATTCTTATCAACAAATTCTATATTAAGTTGTTGAGAATTATTTTTAGAAGGGAAGCGTAAATAATGTCCGGCACGAAAATTACCATTTTCTGATTTTACCACTGGTAAACCTTCCAATTTGGAATGATCTAATTTTGAATTTAAAAGAAGATAAATAGAAAATAATTTTTTGTCGCTTTTTTTGTTTAGTATCAAATCCCAATCTGGATATAATTCAAAATTATTAGAATTAAATTCATCAACCCGAAGATTTTTTAAAAGATCTTTTATCCTTCCTGATAATGGTCCGTCTAACCATTTTTTCATTATAGGAAAATTTGATAGGTCTTCATTACTGAAGTTCTTTTTATATTCAGGCTCTCCGAAGATAATTTTTTCAATTTTAAGGAATTCATTTGCTTTCTTTACTGGCCATATTTGTTCTTCACGAACTATAGACAGAATTTTATTCCTTATGCTTTCAAATCTTTTATTAATTTTATCTTTTTCTAATGGCAATAAATCAAAAAAAGAAATATTTAAAATTTTATTTTCTTTAAGCTTTAAAATTGAATTTACAATAACTTCTTCACAGTGTTTCGATAAATTTTTATTTTCAGGATTTTCTTCACGCACACTAACTCTGCTTTCCGTTGTTCTAAAAGGTGCATTAATACAAAATCTATATTCAAAATTTTCTTGGGTTCTAAAAGCTACAAAAAGATTTTTATCGTTATTTACTTGTAAAAATTTATTTTTATCTACATTATATTTGTATGCAACTGATACCGTTGCTTTATTATTTTTTTCATATCCTGGCAGTGAAAATTTTTCGCAATATAAATAAAAATATCTCTTATATTTATTCTCATTTAGTAATGAAACTTTAAATAAGTTTTCGTCAATTTTATTGATATATTTTTTAAAGCTAAAAGAAGAGTTGTCTATTTTAAATATTATCTCTTTTATATTGGGCAAAAACAGCAATAATTCTTCATTATTTTCTTTTAAAAATTTTTTAAAAGACTTTATATCTAATAATTGCTTTTCTGGGTTTTTTTTATTGTTAAAACGAAAAACAAACTTTGTAGGACCATCTTTTTTAAATTCATTAATAATTTTCTTTTCTTCTTTCTTTGATATTTTTATGGGACTAGGAATTATTTTTTCTTCTATTTTAAATCCAATTAATTCACCATCTATTAATGTAAATATCTCTGGCTCGTTACAAAACTGGTGTACTGTTTTAAATCCTGAACCAAAATTTCCTATTTTATCTAGTTTATCTTGTTTTTTTCTTTTTCTGTAAGATGTAATATTGTCAACATCAGATTCCGTGAATGGTTTTCCATTATGTTGAAAAATCATTTTATTATTATCTACAATTAATTTAGCCTTAGAGGCTCCTTCATCGTCTGCATTTGCTATTAATTCATAAAAAAATTGATGAGGTGTGTGTGTGTCAGTGCCCCACGAGGCAGGATCTGTTTTTCGTTTTATTCCGTAAAGAGATTTTCTGCTTTCTTTTTCTAGTTTATGTAGCCAATGTAATTTTTTCATCATTAAATGCTATCAAAAGTTATGAATACAAGCCATTTGATTTATCTCTTTTGTTTGTAGTTTGTTTGTAGTTTAGCAGAGATAAGTATTAATTTCATTAACTAATACCATGCCCTATAAATCAACTCTAAATTGTAATATATACTAGTTGACATATGCCACATTACATAGGTATAATTAGGGTAAGAAAGAAATAACAAATGAAAGAAAAAAAAATAAAATTTCAAGAGTTGGCGGTGAGTAGAGTTAATAAAGCAATAAAGATATTAAGGTTAATTTCAAATCTTGCAAATAAAAGTCATTACTCTTATTCGGATACAGATGCAGATAAAATTATCAGTGCATTAAATCAAGAAGTTAAAAATATTAGAGAAAAATTTAATTCAAAAAATTCAAGAGACACCAAAGAATTTAAATTATGATTGAAAAAAAAATTAAAAATATTGAACTAGTTACTATTGCTTTATATGAAATTGGTGGAGCTAATAAATCTAAAGATACAGAAGACATAGCAGTTAAAGCTGATGAAATTGATAATGAAAGATTTAAGTGGAAAAATAAAAAATATAAAGAATATATAGATAAAGGCTTGATTCTTGACAGCCTAAAAGCTGCAAAAAATAGAGTGATAGGTTCATTTTTAAAAGGAAATGATGAAAAAGGATGGTCTCTAACTACTACTGGTTTAGAGTTTTGTAAAAATTCCAAACATAAATTTACTGGCGTGATAGTTAGAAAAAAAAGGTTAACGAAAATAGAAAAAAATTACTTATTAAGAGAAGAATACAGAATACATAATACAGATGCATACAATAAATTTAATAATAATAAAAAGGAAGAGATTAATCAAACAGATATCAAAAAATTATTTAAAATTGATGATTACACTACCTTAAAAGATATAGAAAAAAGAATTCTTAAACTTTTAGATAATTTTCCAGAACAAGACCCAATCTATCAAATAATAAACAACTATAAGAAAGAGGTAAAAAAGTATGTCAATAAATAATATAAGCTTCGGAACAAATACTGCTAGAGCAATCTTTGGTGCCTCTGGTTTATTTAAGAACCCACACACTGTTGTTTGGGAATACGTTACTAATGAAATTCAATATAGAGCAAAAGGTACAAAACCCAAAGTTTTTGTTATTTTAGAAAAAGATAAAATTATCATTAAAGGTAATGGCACGGGCATGGATATTGAAGGATTAAAAAACTTTTTTACTTTACATGGTGAGAATCTAGAGAGAAAAAAAGGAAATCCAGGAAGAGGAAAACATGGAACTGGTAAGGCAGCTGCATTTAGTATTGCTAATTCATTTTTAATTTCAACAATAAAAGATAAAAAGCTTTATGAAATTAAATTAATTAAAAAAGAGTTAAAAAAATTTGAAAGTGGTGGAAAAGACATACCTTTAAATGATTATTTCATTAAAAAAGGTGTAAAAATTAACGAACCAAATGGTACTAAAATTGAGATTTCCGAATTAAATCAAAAGGTTCATAGAAAGGAAATTATTGAATATATTGAAAAACAAATCTCATATTTTAAAGGAGCGGACGTTTGGGTAGATAATCATTTATGTCAATATAGAGAGCCAAAAACCAAAGGAGAAAAAGTGTTTAATACTTTGAAAACACATCCGGAATTAGGAAATATTAATTTAACAATAAAAATGTCAGCAGAACCTCTAGAAAAAAACGAGTATGGAATAAAAATTCTATCTAACAATACTTTGCAAGAAATTACGTTATGTGGAGCTGAAGGAAAAGAGATGGCAAATTATATTTTTGGTGAGATAGATTGTCCTAAACTTGACGACGACGATCAAGAAATTGCCGCAACAACTATCGCAAGAGATATGCAATTAAATCAAAAAAATCCTAATGTTAAGTCTTTATACTCATTCGTAGGTATTCATATCGAGGAAACAAGAAAAAATCTTGTTAAAGAAAATGATGAAAAAAAACAGTCAGAAGAAGCTAAGAAACTTAAAAAAGAGGCTGAAAAAATTTCAGAAAAACTTAACCAACATTTTCAAAAGTTTAAGAACAAAATAAAGATAAAACAAAATAGGCGTGCAGATGGAACAGATGGAATTGCAGCAGCATCAAATTCTGGAGAAAACAATGAAAATGGATCATTAACAGTTGGCGATGAAATTGAAGCACTCTTAAATAATGATCTCAATATTCTTAAATCTTTAAATTCAAATAAAATCACTGATAGATTAGAAAAGAGCAAAGGAGGTATAAAAAATTTAGAAGAAAGCAAAAAAGAAAAAAAGAAAGCAAAAAAGGTTAACGGAGGAGGAAAAAACCAATCTTCTGGAGGAACAAAGTTCAAAGTTGATTTTGATAATAACTCACCAGAAAATCCAAGAGCAAAATTTATATCTGATGAAAATACAGTCTACATTAATTTAGATCATGCATATATTAAAGATTTAAGAAAAGGTGATGCTTCAAAAGATGTAACAAAAAATTTATTTTTTACAAAAATAAGTCATGAAATAGCCTACACAGAATATGCTATGGGCTTAGTTAATCTCCTTTATCAGAAAGGATATTATGGTGAGGCTACTGATGAATATCTTCAGGAAGTGAGAGATGTAATAAATGCTCTTTCTACCCCTTAATAGAATGATTGATGAAATTTGAATTTGAAAATGTTACAGACTATAACTTAATCGGACCTGCGATAATTGCTTTAAATTATGAAAATACTAAAATTTTAAGCACATCTCAATTAGTCAATAACTTAAGATTAATATCTATTGTACCTCAAAAAGAGAAACAAATTTTAAAAAACAGAAGCGATGATAAATTCAGTCAAAAAATTAGAAACTTAATATCGCATAAAGTATTAGAAAAATACAATTTAGCCAAATCATCAAAAAATAAAATTGAATTAACAAATCATGGAAAAAGATTAGGTATGATAATTCTTGAAAAATTTATGGGACAAGATTTAATTTATATTTCTAGTTTGGTTAAAAATTCTGAATATAAAAAAAAACTTTTAATGGCAAAATTGAATATAAATTTTGATCCATATTTATTTGAAGAGCTAGAAAATTGTGATTTTTCCGTTAGAGCTAAAAAATTAATTAAAGACCTTAACATAAAATATATTGGTGATTTAACTAACAATATAAGTCAGAAAAATATAATGACATTACCAAATACTGGAAAGAAAACTTTTCATGAAATTAAAGATTTTTTAGCTCAAAAAAAACTACGTTTAGATATGAGAACTAATTGGAATAGCTTAGCTGACAAGAAAAATTTAGCAAAAGAATACATAAAAATCCAAGTAAAAAATATTGATTTTAATATTGATAATATAATTTCTTCTTATTTGATTAAAAAAAACAGAGAATCTGAAATACTATTTGTGAGAAGAAAAAAGATTATAAAGTCTAGATTTGCGTTAGATGGTCAATTTTCTACTCTAGAATCTCTTGGGATTGATTATAAAGTTTCAAGAGAGCGTATAAGACAAATTCAAAAAATATTCAGCGTTCAGATAAAAAAGAAAGAAAATGTGAAATATGCCATAAAAAAATTAATTAACTTTATATCAGCGCAAACACCTGTGCTCGAGCCAGTTTTGGCTAAATTATTAATTAGAGAGAATTTTTTTAATTCATATAAAGATATTCCAAGTTTAAGAAGTATAATTTCATCATTTACAAAATTTACATTTGACAGTTATATTATGTTTAATGCAAATTATTCTCACATGCACAGTATGGATAAAGATATTGGTAATTTAAAACCACAGTTTTCTCAAGAATTTTTAATTTCTTCAAAGAAAGAAGAAAAAATAATAAATTTAATAGTATCTCATAGCAGAAAATGGACCACAAAGTTTAGTTATTGTAATTTTGATAAATTGATAAGTGAATTGTTTAAAACAAGAAATTATTCGAAATATACCAACTTTAAAAATTCATTAAAAGAACATGAAAATTTTTTATGGTTTGATGATGAAAACTTTATGGCTCTTGATACTGCAGGACAAACAATCTTAAAAAGATTAAAAAAATTATTATTTATTCATAAAAAAATATCTTTTGAGGACTTTATAGCAGCTTTACTTAACGACAGCAGAATTGGAACTGCTCCACCAACTGAATTATTGCAAAAAATTTGTAAAGCAAATGATTTTAAATTTGATCAAAATTATATTTATTATTCTGGAGAAGAAATGAAATTTCCAGATCTAGAAACTAAAGTAATTAAACTATTTAAGGAAAATGGTAAATTTCTAACTTTTTGGGAATGTATAAAATTAGCAGAAAATTATGACATTAAAGAAGGATCAATCATGATGATGTTGTACGGATCTTATTTGGTTAAAAAATTAGATAATAGAGTTTTTTGTTTGTTTGGAGCTGAAGCTGATAATGAAAAAATTATTTCAGCAGAAGAACGATCAAAGAAGGAAACAATACTTAATAAAGATTTAGATTTAAATATTAATTGGACTAAAGATAAAAAGATATTATTTCAATTTAAATTAACAAAGCTTATTTTATTACAGGGATTTATTTTTATAAATAGTGGTACATGGATTAAAATTTTAGAGGGATCTTACTATAATTACGAAATTAAAGAAGATGTTAAAGTTAATCATGCTGTATGGAATCTCAAAGAGATACTTAAAAAGTTTAAACTAGGATCGAAAGTTAATTTAGAATTTTCTTTTGGCCCCACAAAAACAGTGAAGGTTTTTTAATGAAAAATTTTGGTAAAGAATCTCTTGAAAATATAGCTTCAGAAGCACTAAACTTGCATAGAAAAATTGCTTTAGACAAAAAAAAATTCCTTGATTTAAAACAACAAATTCTAGAAGCCTCTGAAGGAAGAAATACATCTTATAAAATACCATTAGATAAAGGCACCGTAAGAATAAACAAAACCAAAGAATCAATAAGCTACAATTTTGATCAAGAAAAATTTGAAGGACTTGACAATCAAGCAAAAGATAAATTTCTTAAAGAAGAAGTTGTTATAGCTAAATTAAGTTATTCTTTAAACAAAAATAAAATTGAAAGCATAAAATCAAAAAATGAATTTAGTGATCTTAATGATTTAATTACAGAAAATAGAAAAGATGCGTATTTTACAATCTCTTTTTGGCAAAATAAAAATAATAGTCCTATGGAAGAAACAACAAATCAAAATGAAAATGAGAATGATTTTAATAAAAAAGAATCTTTTATTAAAAGGTTGAAAAAAAAAATATTTTGACAAATTCTGTTAAATATCAGCTGAAAGAAAGACTAGATAATCGAATAGAATGGCTAAGCTATTTTGAATCATGCCTCTTACATCAAGAAATAAACGAGAAAGTTTCAAGAGAATTTTATAAGGGTAAATCTTTTCTATTATTTTTTGTAACATTCTATTTTCTACCGATAAAATTGATTAATTTTGTTAGTAAAATTAGATCGTTGCATTATTATTTGAAGTGTCAGAAAGAAATAGAAGTTTTGAAACATGAAATGGAAAAAATTCAAAATAATGATTAATGCGAATTCTTTTAAATTTTGATTTATCTCTTTTGTTTGTAGTTTGTTTGTAGTTTTAGAGGTGTTTTTAGCGAATCTTTATGCGATTAATTTTTTATGAATTGTAAATGGTCCGCATAACTAGTGTCTACTAGTGTCTACTAGTGTGAACTAGTGTGAGCTAGTGTGTACCGCTGACACCTTAAATAATCACCAGCTTCCTGTATGATTTTCCAGAGTTTACTTGCGTTTTCTTTGTTCACTCTTTCTCTTTCCTTGCTTTATCTCTCTCATTACCAGTTTATTACCAGTTATCCCACATAATCCTATACCCCAGAACCAAGATCACTAAAAGCTTTTTCATATTAAATATTGTTTATAAATTTCTTCACGTTGAGTTTTTTCCATACCCTTAGTTTTTTCCACAAACTCATTTCTTAAATCTCTTGTTTTAA
>Ga0209709_10000284_pt1 | contig 48513 bp, 52 predicted proteins | sample ArcticOcean_MG_C_2_FD_187435 | JGI IMG/M metagenome (GOLD analysis project Ga0209709, IMG submission 187435) | Marine microbial communities from western Arctic Ocean - ArcticOcean_MG_CB4_136 (SPAdes) (version 2) | ecosystem: Environmental > Aquatic > Marine > Oceanic | place: Arctic Ocean... | reverse complement strand
TTATTGATAGATCCGAAGCTGCACTTGGCCTTCTTCGTGGTCCAACTATTAGTACACTGAAACATATGTATTCACAAGTTCCTTCGAAACATGGCAAAGGTGGACAGTCTAAGCAACGTTTTGAAAGATTAATTGAGGAAGCGGCTCATGAATGGTACAAAAAAATTGCTTATTTAGCTACAGAATGCTTTCTTAATAATGATATTGAAGGAATACTTGTGGGAGGGCCTGGAGCAACAAAAGATTATTTTCTTCGCACCGGATATTTGAATCACGAACTTCAAAAAATAGTTATTGATTCATTTGATACTGGATACACTGATGAAACTGGATTGAGGGAATTAGTTGCTAGAGGATCTGGACGGTTAGCTGAAATGCAATTAGTTAAAGAAAAAAAGATAATGGAGGGTTTCATGAAGGAAGTCCTCTCACCCACCGGTAAACTAGCAACCTATGGTATGAAACAGGTGGAAATAGCCCTTAACATGGGTGCAGTACATATGCTATTAATTTCTGAAGGTTTAGAGAAAATGAAAGGTATAGAAGAAGGGACTGTAACTCGTTTAGCTGAATTGGCTGAAAATAGTAAGGCAGAGGTTATAGTTATATCAACTGAAAGTGAAGATGGTGTTTCTTTACAGAAAGCTTTTGGAGGGCTTGCGGCGATACTAAGATATCCGATTAGCTAAACAATGTTATATACTCGAAAATGTGGAGAAATTGAAAATACGGACTTCGGTTCAGAACAAACCCTATGTGGTTGGTTACAAGATACACGAAACCTAGGTGGTATCGCCTTTCTTCAATTAAGAGATATTACCGGAGTTATCCAACTAACATTACTCAAAAAGAAATTAGATATTGAAGATTTCAAAAAATGGACCAGTATTAATCGAGAATCTATTGTTTTAGTAAGAGGCATTATTAAAGAAAACAAAGAAGCGCCAGGTGGCGTTGAAATGTTGCCAGATAATCTGGAAATATTAAATGAAGCTGAAACTCCACTACCTTTAGGAGTAATCGACAAAATAGAAAGTGAAATTGAAACTAGATTAAATGCTAGATATCTTGATCTTAGAAAGAAATCCATTGCTGCTAATTTTCAAATCAGAGCTGCCGTTTCTGGTGCAGTTCATAAACATCTTAGGAAAGAAAAATTTCTAGAAGTTCAAACTCCAAAAATTATTGCCTCTGCAACTGAAGGTGGAACTTCATTATTTGAAATGAAATATTTCGATAAGACTGCATATCTAGCTCAATCTCCTCAACTATACAAACAAATGTTAATGAGTGGCGGATTGGAAAGAGTATACGAGATAGGGCCTGCATTCAGAGCTGAAGAACACAACACACCTAGACACTTGAATGAATTCACATCAATAGATATCGAAATGTCTTTTGCTGATGATGATGTCGTAATGGGCGTAATGGAAAGATTAGTCGATAGTGCGGCAAGAGCAGTCGCAAAGGAGACTGAAGCCTTAGAAACGCTAGGAATGGCACCTATTGAGCTTGAATTACCATTGCCAAGGATAACTTACGATGAAGCTATTGAGAAGTCAAACGGAAAAGTGGAATGGGGTGAGGATTTATCTATGGAAGCCACAAGAGAAATTGCTCAACAGATGAATGGATTCTATTTCATAACAAAATGGCCATTATCGCTCAAACCTTTCTACATACAACCAGATGAGGATCCAAAATATAGCCGAGGTTTTGATTTTATGTTTAATGAAGTTGAAATGACTTCCGGTGGTCAAAGAGTACATGATGTTAATTTGCTTAGAGAAAGATTGAAAGAACAAGGATTAGATCCTGAGGGATTTAATCATTACTTGGATCCATTTAGATATGGAATGCCTCCACATGCTGGGTGGGGTTTAGGATTAGATCGATTAGCAATGACTTTTGCCGGCGCTAAAAATGTAAGAGAATGTGTTTTGTTTCCTAGAGATAGAACTCGCATGACTCCATAATTGTGGCAATATGTTTGAACGGGATTGCCTTAGTACTACTATTCTATTGAGGGGCTAATTCTTGATTTCACAATATAGTAAAGAATATCGCAAATGGAAAGAGGGGGAATATTTGGTGGGTCCGCCCGGATTCGAACCGGGGATCTCCGCCATGTCAAGGCGACGTCATAACCAACTAGACCACGGACCCGCGAGTTTCTCTATCTAAGGCTGTTTTAAATAACTTCCAATTTATTACCAAGCCCTATTCTTTCCGATATTAGTTCCAATATAGTAGTATAACCTTCAGGTTTACTCTTTATCAATTTATCAATATTATCAGATAATAAATCCCCGAGTGCCTTCTCTTCTTTACTATATTTCCAAGCACGGCTAGAAGTAGCTTTTAAACAAACTAAAATGGACCATGAAATTGACTTTGTCATATTATTATTAGAAACTAGATTTTCCAATAATTTTAGAGCCCTAGCCTTTTCATCGACCTTTAACAACCTTACAACATTGTCCAGAATTTTAAGAGGTTCATTCAAAGATTTAAATTTCGGATATTCACTAGTTAAACTCTCTTTAACTATTTGATTGTAAAGTTTTCTTAACAAATCTAATGAATTATCTCCCACATAATTATTGACTTCATTCGGATCTATACGATTAACCAGACTTTTACCAGATTCATCCCATGTAAATTCCGTGAAACTCGAAAGAGACATATTATCGAGAACTACTGAAGTATTATAATCCGAAAGAATATCTTCTACAATAGCCTCATCAATTTTACTATTCGAAATTTGGTCCATAAATTTTTCTTTAGTAAATAGATTATCAGATACTATGAAATACTGTTGATCATTCTCTAAAATTTCTTTTTTTTGGTAACTCAACACAGAGCTCCATAATTCATTATCTGAAATAAGACCCTTACCATAATTCGAAAGAACTTCCTCAGGTTTTCTAGAAACGATGTCTGAAAACATTGACTTAATATCTAGTATAAAATCTAAATTAGGTTCAAAAGCTACTTGATGTTTAAGAAAATGACTATAACTGTTTTCTTTGGATTTAGACATCCGTTTAGCAGGAATAATGATCGTCTCCCCAAGTGATTCACAACTAATTTCTAATCCGAAGGGAGAATCATTACCTACCTTAACTTTAATGTCATTACAAGCTTCATCCCATAATTCCTTTGGATATTTTGGCTTGGTACCCGTACAGACCATTCCCTTTTGTAAAATATATATGAAAAATTTATGTTTCTTTACATAGTCCAAATGTGCAAAACGTGACCATAATCGATTCTCATGATTTTGTATTCCTATTAATTTTTCTTTAGAAATACCTGAACCTCGTAATACATAATTTACCTCACCGTGTGGAAATCTAGCAATTGCCATTACTGGAGCTCCTGAATTAATAATAGTTAGAGATGCACCATAGGCCTTAGCTAAGGGATCTTTAGGTTTTGAACCAAAAATACTAGAAATAAAAGAAGGAGGATTATCATATTGTTTTTTAGCTAGTTCTAACTCATTTAAAACTTTTGAATAGACTTTTTCTTCCTTAGTTCCAGAACGTGTCTTGGGTAAAAGCAACGAAGGATTCTGATGAATCACCTTAAGACGTGATACTAATTTCTTCTGTTCCGATTTTGCCGCAGTCTTAGTACCTCTTAGTCTTGTTCTACTTTTTTTCATTGTTTATAGCCTCAACTTTGTTCTAACTTTATCAAAGAAATTATCCTTGAATCTTACAATACTAACTGGATCTTTAGACTTCTTTAACTTAATAGAATCTTCTAATTTTACCAATATTTCTTCTTGACCATCTAGAACCATTACAGCTTCAGGATTACCCGTTAATTTAGCAGTTATATCATATTTAGAAGGAATAACTAATGGTCTAGCTCCTATGCGATAGGCAGCTATAGGAATAATAATATGAGATTCCATAGTTGGATACAATATAGGCGAACCAAGAGACATAGCATAGCTTGTAGAACCAGTTGGAGTAGAAATAACAACTCCATCGCCTCTAAAACTATCTACTATTGAATTATCGATACTTATCTCAAAACCTTGTATTCTAGCAACTTTAGAAGAATGTAGAACGACCTCATTCAAAGCCGTACCTATATGTAAATCATTAAGATATGTATCTATTCTTTGTAACTTTTCTAACTCGTAATTACCTTTAATAATTTCTTGAATATAAGGAAATAAATCGGTGGCTTCTTCAATTTCGGTCAAGAAGCCAACGCCACCGCAATTTATGGCAAAAACAGGTATGTTTATTTTTGAAAAAATATATAGTAGAGTTCCGTCACCACCGAGTGAAATTACAATATCTCCGCTTAAATCTTTCATAGGAATACCAGTTAATCCTACAATCTTAGCTGAATCAGACTCCAATTCAAAGTCATCAACAAGCCCTATAACTTTCGTAAGGATTTTCCCAATTCTTGGGTGCTTGGGATTTGCTACAATCGAAAATTTCACATAACCTCATCGAATAGATATTATTAAGGTAGCCTTGAATGGAGAATCATGAAATTAGGTGCACATGTAAGTGTCGCAGGGGGCTTACACAATGCCGTCAGTAGGGCTCTTGAGATAGAAGCCGATACTTTTCAGATGTTCAGTAAGAACCAGAGACAATGGATTGCAAAGCCATTGACTGAAGTGGAAATTGATGCATTTAGGGATCCATTAGAAAAAACGGAATTGGGCCCTTTAATGATTCATGGATCATATCTTATCAATATGGGAAGTCCTGATGAGACAAAAGGTAAGAGAGCCCAAATTGCATTTTTAGAAGAATATAATCGTTGTGAAGACTTAGGCGTAGAGTATCTCAACTTCCACCCTGGTTCTCATACACATCCTAAAAAAGATATGAGAGATGATAAAGTGGTTAGAGAAGAAGCACTTGAAAGAATTGCTACTCTAATGAATAAGACAATAGATGAAACAAAGGGATATAAATCAAAACTAGTAATTGAGAATGCAGCCGGTCAAGGGACAAATGTTGGCATTAAATTTGAAGAAATAAGACATATTATAGACCTAATTGATGATAAAAACCGTATTGGCGTTTGTATAGATACACAACATTCTTGGGCATCAGGTTATGACTGGCGTAATAATTTTTCAAATGTCTGGGATGACTTTGAAGATATCGTTGGAATGGAATATTTAGTAGGATTACATCTTAATGATTCAAAAAGTGATCTTGGTTCAAGAGTAGATAGGCATGAAAATTTAGGAGTCGGAAAAATGGGGAAAATAACTTTCAAAAACTTTATGACTGAAGATAGACTGAAACATCTGCCAGCCTATCTGGAAACACCAGGAGGTCCTGAAATGTGGAAACCTGAGATTGCTGTTTTGAGAAAGTTAGCTGAAGAATGAATCCCTTAGAACGAATAAAATCAAAAATCCGAATTGAACTAGGAGACAAACTTCCTAAAAAATGGAAAAAGGTAGGAGATGTATTAATTGCTGATTTTGATTTAATACCAAGTGAAGATAAAAAGGAAATTGCCGAAATATATGCAAGCGAATTGAAAGTAAAAACAGTAATACAGAAAAATAAAGTGAATGGTGAATTAAGAAAGCCAGAAAACACTCAACTTTTGTATGGGAATGATACTATCACAAAAATATCCGAATATGGCTTAACATACAATATAGACCTTAGCGAAATAATGTGGTCTACAGGTAATACAGGATGGAGATCGGCATTAGCCGGACCAAAAAAAGTCAAAGACTTTTATTCTTTTGATAATCCTAAAACAATAATTGATTATTTTGCAGGAATCGGGTATTTTGCATTACAGATGGCAAAAGGATATCCTGAATCGAAAGTTATAGCAATAGACAAGAATCCAAAATCTATAGAATATCTAAATATTAATGCCAAAGAGAATAGTATTGACAATATGGAAATTATTAATGATGATTGCAGAAATATTCTAACAAAGGCAGATGTCATACATTTGGGTTATATTGGTAATACTGTAGATTTCTTAGAACATACACACAATTCTCTAAAGAACAATGGAATTGCAATATTTCATGAAGCTTATCGTAATAGTTGGCTTGGATTTAAGAGTCGGAGCGACTGGGGGGGAGTTCCTGACAATTTCTCAGAACTAATGAATGGGAAAGGGTTCAATGTTGAAAAGTTTGAAAGAGTAAAATTCTATGGACCCAGTAAAAGCCATATCATTGCAATATTACGTAAAATTAATCGGGAATAATAACCACTTTTCCAAACATTGTCCCTTCTTCCAATATCTGATGCCCACGTGCACCTTCTGAAAGTGGAATTTCACAATCAATAACTGGTTTTATTGCTCCAGATTCAAGTAATTTTAATAATTCGGTAAAATCTGAATGAGAGCCCATTGTGGAACCTAGAATTGATAGTTGCTTTGAAAATATGTAACGAATATCAGTTTCAGCAATAGGTCCCCTAGTGTTCCCGACAGTAACAATTCTCCCACCAATACCTGCTAATTGAATCGACTTTGACCAAGTAGGCTTGCCAACATTATCGACTACAATATCATATCCTTTTCTACCAACTACCGGAAATAATTCCTTATGCCAATCAGAATTTGCTTTGTAATCTACTACAAATGAAGCCCCTAGTTCTTCAGCTTTTGACTTTTTTTCCGAACCTCCAGCTACAACATGCACTGTTGCTCCGAAATGTTTTGCCATCTGAATAGATAATGAATTAACACCACCACCTGAACCCATTATCAATACATTATCTCCTTCTTGAATTTCTGCACGCTTTACGAGCATTCTATACGCAGTTAAACCAGCCAACAATGGCGAAGCTGCTTCACTTGCCGTAAGACCATCAGGACGCTTATGCACATTTTCTACAGGAACAGACACATATTCTGCACAACCTCCACTAATGTGCTCTCCTAAAATCCGATATCCGGGACTCATGCTGTCCAATCCTTTTTCAGTCCAAATATCCTGTTGAGTAGTAATTCCAGGATCTACGACAACCTTATCACCTGATTTCCACTCTCCAGAACCTTCAACAACTGTACCTGAAACATCACTACCTCCGATATGAGGTAAATTCAAATTTAAGCCAGGCCATCCCATCCGAATCCATATATCTAAATGATTCAAAGCACATGCTTCAACTTTGATTAAAACATGCTTTTCTTTAGTAACTAAATCAGGTAAATCACCGTATTGCAATACGTTTCTGTCGCCATGTTCTTCAAAGTAGAGTGCTTGCACAATAAAAGTATTAAATCAAATCTATATAATCATAAGCCTGATGGAATATACTCTAAAGCTTCTAGCCTTGACTGAGCTTTAACTAATATCTTATTAGATTCCTTTATCATAAATTTTAAACGATCATCTTCAGGAGGGTCAATCACTCCTTCTCGGAATAATAGATTATCTATTCGATTTGCTGAAAGAATTTCTACTACCCACTTATCATCATTTCCAGTTAATAGTGACGAATACTTCCAACCTTGTCCATGCACAACACCTCTGAATTTTTGGGCCAACTCCATTGTCCTACAAGATATGTGGAAAATAGGAGATTGTCCTTGAAATATTACTATTGAATTAGAAGGAATTTCCAAATTAGTAATAGCATCTTTAACTTCTTGAAACTCAACAGGACGATGCCATGTTTTCCGCAAAGCCACGGAATCTTTTCTGCCAATATCGGGAAGAACAATAAGTTGTAATCTACCTGCACAACTAGATGTTGTAAAAATATCAGGATGTGAATTGAATGCATTCAAAACAGAGATTACACCTTCATCCACAAGGCCTTCAGATAAAGCATATTCCAATTTTTTCATTGCGTTTCCTTTGTATTGACTAAATTCCATTTTTCTATTCCCCTACTATACTAGCCATAACTTCCCTATTATGTGTTTGGTCTCTATGCTCCCAAACGTATAGCCCCTGCCAAGTTCCCAATGAAAGTTTACTATTAACAACAGGAACTGTTTCTGACGTACTAGTTAGAGCTGAGCGAATATGGGCCGGCATATCATCCTTACCTTCAGTATTATGAATATAAGGAAAATCTTCAGGTACTAATTTAGAAAATATTGTCTCAAAATCTTTCCTTACTGAAGGATCATAATTTTCTTGAATTATCAAACTTGCACTAGTATGTTTGATGAATAAATGACAAATGCCATTCTGAATATTTGACATTGTCACAAAATTCTGAACCTGGCTTGTAATATCTAAAAAAGATTTAGGAGATGTACGGATTTCTAATATATCCTGAAAAACCACCATAGTAACTAATTAAGAGAGCCTCAAATAAGACTTCATGTTAACAATGATTGGTCTTGGATTAGGAGGGCCTAACTCGATAACTATGGATGGAGTCATAGCACTAAGTATGTCTGACTACATATTCTATGAAACATATACTTCACCTATACATTCAGAAACATTAGAATGGGTCAAATTAAAATCACAAAAAGAACCAATACACCTTTCTAGAAGCCAAGTAGAAGAGCCTGCCGAATTGATACAACTTACAAAAGAAAACAATGTAGCCTTGCTAATTGTTGGGGATGCATTATCGGCTACGACTCATGTTAGTTTATTATTGGATTGTAAAAAAGATAATATTGAATATCAAGTGATACACAATGCATCAGTTCTTACTGCAGTTGCAGGAATTTTAGGATTACAACACTATAATTTTGGACCTGTTGCAACTCTAGTTCTCCCTGAGAAGAATTATAAACCTTTAAGCCCAATAGACAAAATAAAAACCAATATGAAAAATGGGAATCATACATTAGTACTTCTCGATATAAAAGCAGATAAAACAGATAAAGAACCAATTTACATGAAAGCTTCAGAAGCTGCCAAACAAATTATTGAAGCTGGATTATCCGAAGAAATAAAAGTTGCAGCAGCAGCAAGAGTTGGTAGAGAAAGTCAGAAACTATGGTATGGAAAGCTAAAAGACTTAAAAGATTTGGACTTAGGAAAAGAACCCCACAGCCTAGTTGTTCCTTCTAAATTGCACTTCACAGAAAAGGAATTCCTCGAAAGCCTATAGCCACTCTAGTTTTAAGCCCCCCTCGAACTAGTTCTATCTAGATGCGGGGATGGATAGCACTAGAGAACGGTTCAGTTTTTTTTGGTGAGTCATTTGGGTTTAGAAAAACCATAGAAGGAGAACTTGTTTTCAATACATCCATGACTGGATATCAAGAGGCTCTTACAGACCCTAGTTATGCAGGTCAAATACTAATGTTTACATTTCCTCAGATTGGAAATTATGGCTGTAAACACGAATCTTATGAATCTGACAAAATCCAAACACAAGCCTGTATTGTGAAAGAATGGTGCCGTAAACCTCATCAAGGGGAAATGAATCTAGATCAATGGTTTAAGAAGGAAAAGATACCAGGGATTGAAGGAATTGATACTAGAGAGCTAACTATTATGACTCGAGAAGTGGGCACTCTAAGGGCAGTAATCTGTACCGATGGAACTATCACTCCCGAAGAAGGTGTAAAACGTGCTTCAAATATGTCATGGCCATCTGAAAAAAATCTCGTGGCACAAGTATCTACATCAAAAATTTATAAAAAAGGAAATAAAGGACCAAAAGTTACTCTCTATGATTGGGGAGTTAAGCAGTCTATAGTTACTAATCTTGCGAGAAAGAATAGAGTAACTGTAGTTCCGTGGAATTATAATTTAAAAGATATAAAAAAGACAAAACCAGATTTAGTTTTTTTGAGTAATGGACCTGGAGATCCAGACCATCCCGATTTATCGCCGATTGTCAACACTATCAAACAAATTGTGAAAGAAATCCCAATTATTGGAATATGTTTGGGACATCAAATTTTAGGACTCGCTTTAGGTGCTAAAACTTACAAACTCAAATATGGCCACAGGGGAGGAAACCAACCTGTAAAAGACATACTGAATGAAAAAGTTTACATCACTTCCCAAAATCATGGTTTTGCACTTCATGAATTACCTAGAAAAGTTCATCAAACTTTCATTAATTTGAACGATAATACCTGTGAAGGAATTCAATCTAATAATTGTTGGTCTGTCCAGTTCCATCCTGAAGCAGCTCCTGGGCCAATGGATGCAAATGTTTTGTTTGATAAAGTTAGAGAGATGATTGATGGGTAAATTGAAAATATTAGTACCGGGTGCAGGCCCTATAATCATAGGACAAGGTGCAGAATTCGATTATTCGGGTACACAATGCTGTTCAGCCCTAAGAGAAGATGGTCACAAAGTAATACTAGTTAATTCAAATCCAGCTACCATACAAACGGATCCAGATACTGCAGATATCGTTTACATTGAACCATTAACTGTTGAATCTTTAACTAAGATTATTGAAAAAGAAAAACCTGATGCAATTATACCTGGCATGGGAGGTCAAACTGGTCTAAACTTGGCAATTGGATTGCATAAAGCAGGAGTACTTGACAAATATAATGTCAAGATGTTAGGAACTTCATTGAAATCTATTGAGATGGCTGAAGATAGAGATCTATTCCGTAAAAAAATGGTAGAAATCGGCGAACCCGTTGCAGAAAGTGGAATTGCTAATACAATTGACGATGCTTTAAAACTAGCTGAAAAATTAAATTATCCCGTTGTTGTAAGACCTGCATTTACTCTTGGTGGAACCGGTGGTGGTATAGCTTATAGTAAAGAAGAGCTAGAAATTATTGCTGGAAGAGGGTTGGCTCTCTCACCTGTAAAACAACTTCTAATTGAAGAATCAATATTGGGATGGCTAGAATTTGAGTTTGAAGTTCTGAGAGATATGGATGATAACGCAATCATAGTTTGTTCAATGGAAAATCTAGATCCGATGGGAGTTCATACTGGAGAATCAATCGTGGTCGCACCAGCTCTAACGTTACCTGAAGCTGCATATCAAAAGTTGAGAACCTCTGCCCTTAAAGTTGTTAAAAGCCTGGGAATTGTAGGAGGATGTAATGTCCAATTTGCTTATCATTCCAAAACACAAGATTATATTCTAATTGAAGTTAATCCGAGAGTTTCAAGATCATCAGCTTTAGCATCAAAAGCTACGGGAATACCAATCGCTCGTATTTCTACAATGTTGTCACTAGGAAACATGTTGCATGAATTGTCAAATAGAGTTACCGGAAACACAAGCGCTGCTTTCGAACCATCTATAGACTATATTGTTACTAAGATTCCAAGATGGCCATTTGATAAATTCAAATTAGCTAATAGAGAATTGGGAACACAAATGAAGTCAACGGGAGAGACTATGTCTATCGGTAGAAGTTTTGAAGAATCCCTAATGAAAGCATGGAGATCAATTGGACAAGGTATAGGATATCCTGAAGATGTCGAGTGGAGTCAAAGTGAACTAGAATTAAAAATACGCGTTCCAAATGATCAACGCTTATTGGCAATATGGGCATATCTTAGAAAAAATAGAGCAACTCAAGAAAATATCGAAAGAACATGTGAACTCTCTGAATTCCACCCATTCTTTATAGACCGAATTGCGAAATTAGTCAAACTCGAAATAGAACTATCTGAATCTAAACATAAGTTGGATAAAGAACTATTATTAAGAGCAAAGAAAAATGGATTTGGAGATAAGCAAATAGCTCATTTAACAAATAAATCTCAAAAGGAAATAAGAAATCAAAGGAAAACAAATAAAATAAAAAGTACCTTTTTGATTGTTGATACTTGTGCTGGAGAATTCGAAGCTAAGACACCTTATTTTTATTCAACGTATGCAGATAAACCAATTAACATTGATATTGGAAAAAGTATAGTCATACTAGGCTCAGGCCCAATTAGAATAGGTCAAGGTATTGAATTTGATTATTCCACAGTTCATGGAGTTCAGGCGGCAAGAAATGCAGGTTATGAAGCTGTAGTCATCAATAATAATCCCGAAACAGTTTCAACTGACTTTGATGCTTCTGATAGGCTCTATTTTGAACCATTAGACAAAGAATCAATATTTGAAATACTAGATTTAGAAAGGCCATATGGAATCATTCTCCAACTGGGTGGACAAACTGCAGTTAATTTAGCATCAGACATAGAGGAATATATTCATAATGAAAAACTTCCCACGAAAATATTGGGTACAAAAGTAAAAGACATGGATTTAGCAGAAGATCGTGGAAAGTGTGGAGACTTGATGGAAAAAGCAGGCATTGCAATGCCCGAATGGGCTGCTGCAAAAAGTTCCGAAGAAGTTATCCAATATTCAAACGAAATCGGTTTTCCAGTCTTAGTTAGACCATCATTTGTATTGGGCGGTAGAGGAATGGAAATTATTCATAACTCAAAACAATTAAACCAATATCTGAAATTAGAATCACACGCCTCACCTGAAAAACCAGTATTAGTCGATAAATTTCTAGAGGGCGCAATCGAACTCGATATTGATTTAGTCTCTGATGGGAGAAATGTAATCATTGGCGCAATTATGGAACAAATTGAAATGGCTGGAGTCCACTCTGGAGATAGTGCTTGTGTTATGCCTCCACAATCTCTTTCTAAGAAAAATATAAAAGATGTAGAAGATATCTCGCGGAAGGTTGCAAGAATATTGAATATAGTCGGTGCTGCAAATTTACAATTAGCTGTTAAAAATAATATAATTTATCTTTTAGAAGTAAATCCAAGAGCAAGTCGAACATTGCCGTTTGTCAGTAAGTCTACCGGATACCCTATGGCAAGAATTGCAGTCAATGCAATGCTTGGTGAAAAATTGGATAAAATACCTAAAACAATCCCTATGAAAGGAGCCTCAGTCAAAGTACCTACCTTTTCTTGGCTAAAACTCACTGGATTAGATACGGTACTTGGCCCTGAAATGAAATCAACTGGTGAAGCCATGGGGCACGGGCCTAACTTTGGAACTGCATACCTAAAGGCTATGAAAGGAGGAAACAAAAGCCTACCAACTAAAGGTACTGTGTTTTTGTCTATTTCCAACAAATTAAAATTAGACTTTGAAGATATAGCTAAAGATTTAGTGGAGCATGGCTTTGACTTAATTGCTACCAAAGGAACTGCAGCATCTCTTAGAAAGTGTGAACTTGATAGTAAGGTCATATGGCGTATATCGGATAGAAAACAACCAGATATCCTCTCAATTATGCGAAAGGGCGACGTTGATCTAATCATAAACTTGCCTACGGGAAGAAGAGCTGCAACAGATGGAGCTCAAATGAGAAGGCTAGCTGTAGAATTAGGTATACCCTTCATAACAACTCTAACTGGTGCAAGAGCTGCAATTAATTCTCTTAAAGAAGGTGAAGAAGACTATGTTCAGCCACTCAAAAAAGTGAATTACTAATATCAATATGTTGTGCACTATGTGTATCTTTTATATACCACAGGACATGAAGAAATGTATTGGTTATACCTATGACTGAAAGCAACAAAATAGTTAGTGTAATTACTTGCGATGTTGAAGGACGAATTGAAACTTTCAACAAGAATGCTGAAAAACTATTTGGTTATACTGAAGATGAGCTTGTTGGGAAAAAAAGGGTCTCTCTTTTTTCACCAGGGATGATTGTATTAGGCCATATCGAAACCTGGTTGAAAAACGCTCGAGAAAAAAAAAAAGGACATAAAACTGAAACTGTATTTGTTAGGAAAGATGGAAGCGAATTTGCTGCTAAAATAACACTTACTGCAACAATGAAAGATGGAAAACATATCGGATATTGTGGCCGTACTACTGAGTTGCCGGATGTATCTCCTATTGAAGCAATGCCTGAAACCACACTATTAACAAAATTTATATCTATAGTTGCAATAACAAGATTACCCTTCCTAAGTGCAACATGGATTCCAATAATTGCAAGTATTGTGTGGGGAATTCAAAGTGAACTTATAACTGATTTTAACTGGACTACTTTTGCACTCATTTTTCTTGGTGGCTCTTTCTTACATCTAGCTGCAAATACCTACAATGACTATTTTGACTGGACAAGTGGAACTGATCAATTGAATAATGATTATTTTCTACAACTATCTGGAGGTAGTCGAGCTATTGAACTAGGCCTAATTACTGAAAAACAACTATTCAAATTAGCAACGATATTTCTTTTCCTCTCTGGAATTTTAGGTCTCGGAATAATGACTACTCTGGGTGAAAATAAGTTTGAATTATTATACTATGGACTTGCAGGAGCATTTTCAGCTTACTTCTACACTGGCTATCCTCTAAGACTAGTAGCAAGAAATGGAATTGGCGAACTTTTAATTGGTTTAAATTATGGACCACTAATGACCATGGGATCTGTTTTTGCATTAACGGGAATCCATAGCTGGGAAGCCTTCTATTTTGGTATTCCGTTTGGAATATTAACAACTGCAATATTATGGATTAACCAATTTCCAGATAGAGCATCTGATAAAATTGCAGGTAAAAATCACCTAGTGGTTGTACTAGGATTGGAGCGATCAAGTTGGGGTTATCTGGTTTTAATGATTTCTGCATTTACATCAATTTATCTACTATTTTACTATCAAATAATAGAGCAAGGGGCCCTTCTTGGATTATTTGGACTACCTCTAGCCGTATACTATTCATATCAAGTTATGACAAAATTTGATACAAGAGAACTAGCAAATGCTAACTGGGGAACTATAGGAATACATTCGATAACCGGTTCATTACTCATTATTGGAATGTACCTATGAAAGATTTTATAAAAAATAGGAATAATGAACTTAAGGCTTTAAGCCAACAGGATATTTTCGACGATTTAAGCACTTATTATGAACGTGTCAAACTTGAATTTGAAGATCATTTAAAGATAGAAATATCAAAAGAACCTCAAGAGATAGCTGCTTTACTTGAAAAAGGAGTCAGTGGTGGAAAAAAACTCAGGCCAGTTCTATGTAAACTTGTTTCAGATTCATTAAGGGGAGATACGCATTTAGCATTCGAATGCGGTATGGCCCTAGAATTAATACACAGTGGAGCACTGATACATGATGATTGGATTGATGGCGATAAATTTAGAAGAGCTGCACCTTCATTATGGAATGAGTTGGGACCAAGAACTTCAGTTTTAATCGCAGATTTAATGGTAGCAACTGGATCTTTACACGGTGCAGTATCTCTTGAAGCTGGAAAATCTTTAGCAAGATGTGTTAGAAACTTATCTGAAGGAGCTATTGCAGATTTTACAGATAAAGAAAATTATAGTGAATCCGTTTATCTGCACAGAATTAAGAGAAAAACCGGGGCTCTCTACAGTACTGCTGCAGAATTAGGTGCTTTAGTCTCCCCTAGAACTGATCTCGCTTCTGACATGTATAAATATGGTGAATGTGTTGGTATCATATACCAAATTACAGATGATTTTTTAGATTTATTAAATTCACTAATAACAAAGATAGCAGTTGGTGATTTAGCTCTCAAAATACCTACACTTCCTATTACTAAACTAAATCGCTATCCTCAGTATAAAGAAGTAATAGAGGAATTTATTATGAACGGCAATACTGAACCACTGATACAGAAAGTTGAAATCGAACATGCACAATCTGTTTTTGAAGATCTTATTAAACCATGGCAGGACATGTCAAAACGTTTTCTAACTGAAGTACCTGAATCATTTGAAAAGAACATTTTGGAAAAAGTTCCAGTTGCCTTTGCTAATGAATTGATTACTACTGATAAAAATTAAAATTTTCTCAAATAACGCCTAGGTGGCTTAGACACTTTAATGTCACCTTTCATCTGTGTGTCGGAATCTAATTTCTTACTATCACCTGAAAATATATAGTATGAATTAACTTTACTAAACTCTAAACCTTCTTGTTGGCAAGAATTCTTCATTCGTGATCTAAAAGTATCCTTCTTAGAATGATTTATACCTTTAGGAGTAGAGCCTTCCCATAATTTATCGAACTGTAAATAAGGTACACTTTTTTTATCAATCATCCCATTAAGGCTATAGAAGCCTCCTTACATATTTCAAAGAGAGATTGCCAATATAATGGAAATATAATTCCCAATAATAATATTGTTACTAATGAAACATATCTTATTGAATTAGGGAATACAACCTCTTTATCTTCCACAGGATCATGAAGATACATGTATCTTATTATTTTAAGATAATAATACAAAGATAATGCCGAATTGAGTACACCGGCGATAACTAAGGCTATAATCCAAGTTTCACCAGATAAACCTGCTTGAAGAGTACCATAGAATAATAAGAATTTACTGATAAAACCTGCAAACGGTGGAATACCAACTAATGAAAGAAGACAGACAGTCATAGAAAGGGCTAGCAACTGTGAACGTTGCGCTAAACCCTTGTAAGAGTCCAAACTATAACCTAAACCAACAGCACCTAATCCTGCAACTACTACAAAGGCTCCACCTTTCATAAATGCATGAATCAAAGTATGAGCTATAGCGCCAGACATTGCATCATCAGTCATTGCAGGAATTGCAATCATAATATACCCAGCTTGAGCAATAGAAGAATAAGCTAACATTCTACCTATGTCTTCTTGTGCTATCGCAGCCAAGTTACCAAGAGTCATAGAAGCTAATGCGATAATACCCAATACTAATTTCCAATCATCAGATACCGATTCGAGAGTAAATGAAAATACTCGAAATATTGCAATGAATCCCATTGCTTTACTGGCTGTTGCCAGTAATATTGTTACGGGTGTTGGAGCGCCTTGGTAAACATCAGGAGCCCATGCATGGAAAGGAACTACTGCTATTTTAAAACCTAAACCGGCAAGTATGAATAAACTTGAGATGAAGATAACTTCATTGAAATTACCAGTTACTACGCCTTGAGATAAACCATCAATGAAAGCATGAACTCCATCAAAGGTTAATGATCCTGTAACTGCATAAAGTAAAGATATTCCATATAGTGTCAAAGCTGAAGAGAAAGCTCCAATCAAAAGATATTTTGCACCAGCTTCGGTAGATTTATCATCTTGTTTTCTAAAAGCCACTAAAGCATAACTGCTAAACGCTGAAATCTCAATGCCTAAGAAAAGAGTTAAGAAATCATTAGCCGAAGCTACAACCAACATTCCTAAAGTACTTGATAGTAAAAGCGTGTAATATTCAGCTTGATGTGGCTCATCTTCATCAAAATAAGAACTACTTATCAATGAAACTACAAGAGCTACAAGAACAAATATTATCTTAAAAACTTGAGAGAAAGCATCTATCTTAAAGTGTCCATACAATAAGAATATTGAAACTTCACGATTAATAGATAAAGCATCTGGATTAAACCAAGAAACAATAAGGAATAACAAAATACTAGCAAGTGTCAAATTAGAGCATAATGCAAATGACTTCTTAGTTTCTGTTAACATGTACAACCCTGGTATGGTCATTATGCTAGCGACAAGCACTATTTCTGGCAAAAACAAACTAGATGGTTCCATTAGATTACCCCCATAAATCTCAAAATATCATAACAAGCCGTATTAATAGGATCCATCAAATAATGTGGGAAAATACCAAATATTGCTGCAATAATTATTAGTGTAAACATGGGATATAATTCATACCATGGAGCCTCGTGAACTTTACCCATTTCTATTTCTTCACTGTCAGTACCGAAAATTGCTCTTTGAAGTGCCCAAAGATGGTAACCTGCAGTCAGAACCATACCAAATATAGGCAACAATAGCCAATAACCGTGGGATTGAAAGAAAGCTATGAAAACAGCTAACTCAGCCACAAAAACTGCCATTCCTGGCAACCCAAGACTTCCCATAAATATTACAACAAAGATACCTGCTGTTTTTGGTTGGTGCTTTGCCAACCCTCCAAGTTTAGGGATTTCACGTGTTCCAACTTGGTGAAATAAAACTCCAGCTATCATGAACATGGCCGGACTTAAAATTCCATGAGCAAACATCATGAACACAGCGCCTGCCAAACCCAACTCAGTCATTGTAGCAACACCAAGTAATGCTACACCCATATGTGAAACACTAGAGTAAGCTACCAATTTTTTCAAATCAGTTTGACCTAAACTCAAGGCAGCTCCATAAATAATAGAAATAATAGCTAAAGCGACCATAACCGGAACAAAATAGACAGCCCCTAACGGCAATGGGGGTAATGCTGCCCTTATTAGCCCGTAAAGTCCCATCTTAAGCATCACTCCAGCCAATAGAATAGAACCTGCAGTTGGGGCCTGAACATGCGCATCTGGTAACCAGGTATGCCATGGGAATGAAGGTATCTTAACTGCGAAACCTATGAATAAAGCTGCAAAAATCCAAATTTGAAAATCTTCTGAAAATGCCTCGTTTCCTGCTGACAGCTCTCTACTACTATTTGCAATATCAATCATAGAGAAAGAATTGGCCCCAGACTCAAAGTATAAAGCCATGAAACCTACCAGCATAATTACTGAAGCTGTAAAAGTATAAATGAAAAATTTAATAGAAGCATAACGGCGATTCTCCCCACCCCATATTGCAATTAAGAAAAACATAGGAATTAGAACAATTTCCCAGAAAATATAAAATACAAAATAATCAAGTGTCGCAAACACACCATAAAGCGCAGTTTGCATAACTAAAAGTAAACTGAAAAAGAGACCAGCTCTTTCCTTTTCTTCCCAAGCAAAAATAACAGTTAATGGCCCTATTATTCCAGTCAATAAAATAAGTGGAGAACTTAAACCATCAACACCAAGTAGCAAAGATACACCCAAATCTGGAGCCCATTCATATTCCTCCATCAAACTATAACCTGATTTCGATCCAGTTTTCACAAAAACAATTAAAGATATAATTAAAGTAAACAAAGTAGTGAGCAAAGCAATCATTCTGGGTGCATTAGGAGTGTTACTGAAACTAATTGACCAAATAGCTCCGATAATTGGAAATACTAAAAGATAAGATAACCAAGGAAAATCACTGAACTCCATCGATATTTCAGTGAGAGGCAATAATCCAGAACCCACTATTATTGAACCACGCATGTTCATCATAACGTGAGGTTCACAAACATAATACAAAGTTCCATCCTGCGCGGTAAACTCAGCTGGAAGAGACCAATTACCACCAACTTGAGGATTGCCAGAATAGAAACCTGAAGTGTAAACTTTGGACTCTGAATCTGAGACTTGCGCAACATTATGAGATCCATTACCCCAAACAAAAGTTACGTTATCACCAACTTCTACTTCCAAAACACTTGGCTCAAAGAACCAAGAAGTGGAATCATCAGATTGAGTGACAATGACTGTAAAATCCTCAGCATCGGCACTACCTGAAAATAAAATTAATAATCCTAATAACGCAAAAACACCTACAAATTTATTCAAATGGACCACCCCATTATTGGCATAATTACTCTAGTAATCAGAACTATAGCTCCAAGTCCACCTACAGTTAGAGAGGCATAGTGACCAGTAAATCCGGAATTTAACTTTCTAACTTTATTACTAAAGAATTGTGTAATACTTGCTGTCGCATTCACCAATCCATCTACAATATTCCTATCAAACCAATCGCATGCTTGTGCGAAAGTATCCCAAGTTCTCATTCCAAACCAGTCAAATAATTTAGCCATATACAATCGATTAGAAAGAAAAGTATGAAGTGGACCTAGGACAATATTATCGGAGATAAATGATGTAGAAAGTATTGTATTACCATCACTACTGCGCTTGTAAAATAAATATCCCAAAGTAACTCCAGTAAGACCTACTACAACAGACAAATAAGTCAGATATGAAGAAAGTATATGATCTATAATCCCCCATTGAATAAGGCCTTCCGTGCTCTCATGGTGGCCGAAATAAACCATTGAACCAAAACCATCTCCAATAAACAATAAGAATCCTGAAAATACAGCCATGAAGGCTAAGAGCATAAGTGGTATTGTCATTACTAATGGAGCCTCATGTGCATGGATTTTAACTTCTTTTTGAGATAATTCCCAGTTACCAGTCTCTTCGTGATCTTTAGCTGGTTTCATTTCACTAACTTTCCGATTATCGGGACCACTAAATGTCATCATCCAAAGCCTTGTCATGTAAAATGCAGTCATTGCTGCAGTCAAAAGTGCAAGCCACCATAGTATTCCAAAAATACCTTCAGCTTCCGCATTATGATGAACTGCTTCTAAAATTTCATCTTTAGACCAAAAACCAGAAAAGAATGGAACACCGGCAATAGATAATACACCAAGACCCATCGTCAAAGAAGTAATGGGCATTGATTTTCTCAAGCCCCCCATCTCTCTCATGTCCTGAGTATGTACTGAATGTATTACGGCTCCCGCACCTAAAAACAATAGAGCTTTGAAAAATGCATGATTCATCAAATGGAATAATCCTGCAGTATATCCTTGAACATGAATCTCTAACCCTTCTTCAGCTGCATGCCAAACTGCCCAAGCACCAGTACCGAGTGCTAAAAACATATATCCTAACTGAGAAATTGTAGAATAAGCTAATACGCGCTTAATATCATTCATAACCATTGCCATACTTGCAGCAATAAAAGCAGTGACACCTCCAGTAACTGCAATATAAATTGCAGTATCCGGACTGTGAACAATCAAGGGATAAGCTCGAGCAACTAAGAAAACCCCTGCTTTAACCATAGTTGCAGCATGAATCAAAGCTGAAACTGTAGTTGGACCTTCCATAGCATCGGGGAGCCAAACGTGTAATGGAAACTGAGCAGATTTACCTACTGCACCACCGAATAAACAAAGTGTTGCCCATTTAACCTCGGTAGCATTAGCTGCTAATAATTCAGGATCACTAAATAATTCAGAATATCTTAGCGTACCAAAAGTATTGAAAAGAATAATTAACCCCAATAGAAGGAAAACATCTCCGACACGAGTTACCAGAAACGCCTTCTTTGCTGCAGATGCTGCGGATGGTTTTTCATACCAGAATCCAATCAATAAATAAGAACAAACGCCAACTAACTCCCAGAAAATAAACATCAATAAAAACGAATTCGCAATAACCAAACCAAGCATTACACCTACGAACAAGCATATTTCTCCAAAGTATCTAACTTGCCTATCACCTTCTTCATGCATATAGCTTGTAGAAAATAATACAACTAAATACGAAACAAAACCAACTACTAATAGTAAAATTGCAGCCAAACTATCAATGTATGTACCAAATTCGAATGAATATGTTTCTCCACCGAACCAAGTTCTAGTAGATTCAATAAATCCACCATGTAAAGAATCTTGGAAAAGAACTTCATAAACAACAGCCATAGAAAATACTGAAGAAAGTCCAACACCAACTAAAGCAAATGAACCACCTCTTCTTGGATCATACATTCCAAATAAAAGAATCAATCCAAACGAAATTATAGGAAATACTGGTATCATCCAAGCTACGTTTACAAAATCCGAAGAAAATTGTTCAGTACAAATATAGAGTAATAATAAAGCAAAAAACATACTTGCTAGAACCACTGCAGCAATATCTGAATCTGATTTATTATCCTTACTACTCATATCACCACCTCAACCTATTGAGTAAATCCAATTCAATTGTACCTCTTTGCTTAAACAAGCTCAATAATATGGCCAAACCAATAGCCACTTCAGCAGCTGCAATCGTAGTTACAAAAAGAACTACTATTTGACCAGATAACACATTATAAAAAGTTGAAAATGCTACAAAATTTATGTTTGCTGCAGTTAGCATTATTTCTACAGACATCAAGACAACAATAGCATTCTTATTACGAATTACTCCATAAGCTCCAATCAATAATAACATTGAAGAAAATACTACAAAATTAATAGGATCAATCATCTCTTTCCTCCCTAGCCAAGAAAACACCCGCTTGTAATGCTATAACCATTAGAATGCCGAGTAAAATAAATGGGACTTCCCAATCATTAAATAACTCAAATGCCAAAAATTTAGTAGTGTCTATATTTACAGATCTAACTTCGGAATATTCCGAAGTAAAGCCTTCTGAATCAACGGCATAAACGGTCCACGAATAAGTTTCACCTCTGATAAATTCAGAATAAGTATACTTTGTCTCCTCCAAATTATCTATTTTATGAACTAATGAGAATGAATCAAGATAAATGGTATCATATTTGTCAGCACTTACTTGTTCATTAAGATTTATTATCAGCCCATATGTCACATCCACCATAGGCCAATTTACTGTAAACTTAGAAGCAGTAGTTGTCGTATGTTGCTGTGTAAGTAAAAGTGGCATTTCGGGGATCTCATTTCCTAAAAAACTTCCAGACATCCCTGTGTAATAAATATTAGAAGTATAATTTCCTGAAGGTAATCTTGGTGTTTGAGATTCATTATCAGTAATGTTTCCTTCATACATTACTTCACCATCATTATTTACTACAACATGTCTATAACCTACTGAAACGGGAATCCATTCAAATTCAACTATGTCAGTATAATGATAATAACCATCTGCAGGAAATACTATAGAAGGTGCACATCCATTGTTACAACGATCTGAACTATCTGAAACAATTGCCAAATTATTCCAAGGAGCTAAAGCAAGAGAAAATACCACGTAAAATGAAAACGTAATTACCAAAGCATCCCTAAACCATATTGTACTTCTACTAGGCATCTTCACCTCCCTTTAATGTTCTCTTAGTTAACATAATTCCAAAGATAATGACTACTGATATTGCACCAACATAAACTAGCACTTGTATAACTGCCAAAAACTCAGCGTCTGCAATAATAAACAAACATGCAGTTAAAAGAAAAACCGTTGCTAGCCATACTACCGAATGAACTATATCATTTCCATTAACAACAGCCCAAGCTGCAGCAAGAATTAATCCCGATAAAAACCAGAAAATCATCAAAACTAAATCCAAAAATCAAGCCTCCTGGGAAGTCACATCTGTAGTTAAACCGCTAGAACTTGAATTACTAATTGGTTCCATGTGCAAACAATCTGCAGGGCATACCTTAACACACGTTGAACAACCTATACAAATAGTATAATCGAAATAAGGATTTTCTACATTTCGAGTTTTTCCACTTTTCATTGTTTTATTCTGAGGTCCTAGATCCATGATGATACAATTTGTTGGACAATTATCAACACACTTACTGCAGCCAATACAAGGATTCGCATCAAGAACGGGAGATTCCATCATATAATTTGTAAGTGGCAATTGAGGCAAGTCTTCCAGTTCTACTTTCATAGATCTTGCGGGATAAATTAAACCTTCACGAGTGGTATCTGCCAACTCATAAAAATCAGTCATAGTCATAGCCCCAGTAGGACAATAATCTTCACAGAAACCACAAAACATACAATGTCCAAAATTTATAGCTGGTCTTTCCGCCTTACTCTTTCTTTTTGCTAAATGGGAACCATACCAAGCTCTATCTTGTTCCTGTTCAGACAAATCTTCAGGCTTCATCTTCAAACACTTATTAGGGCATACTTCGGCACAAATGCCGCAACCTATACATAAATCCCAAATAACTGCATTCATTCCTCTGTATGTAGGAGGTGGTGCTCTTCTTTCAAGAGGATACATAACCGTTGTTGGTTTACCAAAAGTTGATTTGAAAAATTGTTTTAGTGTAACCTTCATTGGATTTACAAATATATCCATCAAGCCTGGTTCTCTTTCTTTACTCATATTAGAATACCTCTGGTAATGTAATTATATTTGAAAAATAAGGATATATTTCAACCATAAATATTACAATCAAAATATTAATTAATGATAAAGGTAATAACTTTTTCCAACCAAGTTCGAGAATTTGATCGGTACGTATTCTTGGAACGGACCATCTGATAAATATCCAAAATATTATGATTAAATATACTTTCATTAAAAACCAAATTTCTGGGGGAACTGGCCAAGGACCGGCCCAACCACCCAAAAATAAAATGGTAGCTACTGCCGCCCCCGCAAAACCTCGTATATATTCTGCAGCAAGGAATAGCATGTACCTAATTCCACTATATTCGGTAGTCCATCCCTCCACCAATTCAGCTTCAGCCTCAGGTAAATCAAATGGAACTCTTTCAACTTCAGCAAGAATACAAATCATAAAAACAATAAAGCCTATAAATTGAGGAATAATATTCCACATAGGTAGACCAAACAACCAAGTGCCTTCCTGCTGTTGTTCTACAATAGTGACTGGATCAAAAGAACCAGCTAGAAGAAAGACTCCAGCCATACTCAATAAAAGCGGAATCTCATAAGCCATTAATTGAGCTGCCGACCTCATTCCTCCAATCATTGAATATTTATTATTAGATGCCCAACCGGAGGTTAAGACTCCAATAGGCGCTATAGAAAAAGCAGCCATAATTACCATTAAGCCAGCAGGAGCTGAAGAAGCTGCAAATCTATCAGATAACGGAAATAACACTAATAAAAACACTGAAGATGAAATAAATATTATAGGACCCATTGTAAACAAAAAGCGATCGGCTTTAGTAGGTACAATTAATTCCTTTGTGATTGCTTTAATCCCATCAACCAGGTTTTGTATAATTCCAATTCCACTATAATTATCCTTAAATTTCCAAGTAGGAGCTTCTCCCGCTAAATCTTCTTTTAATTCTCTTAATGATCTTAAAGATAACATTGGCCCTCTACGATCTTGTATACGGGCTGCAATTTTTCTTTCCAAATGAATAACTAAAATTAGATTAGTCATACCAACCATAAAAGCTATATTCACAGCATATGTCCAAGCTAAAGTATCTAGCCCACCATCCGTCCCTAACCAATCTGCGAAAGAACCCGCTGGGTTACTAAATGGCGGAAATAAACCTGCTTGAAAATTAAAAATAGGTATTAGAAGATATTCTGCAGTCCATTCCGCCATTGACCGACACGCTGTAAATAAACTCATTTATCAGTCTCCCCTATACAAATATCAATACTACCCATTATTGCCGGAATATCTGCTAATTTGTAGCCTTTAAGATAATGTGGACAAGCTGACATTGTAGTGAACATAGGGCTCTTGATTTTCCACCTATAAGGCCTATCTGAACCATCTCCAACTACATACATCATTGCTTCACCTCTTGAATCTTCAGTTCTACGGAAAGCCTCACCATGAGCTCTAACTGGAACCCGAGAAGCCAATGTAGCGCCTGCGGGCATTTTCTTAAAACAATCACGAATAATACGAACTGATTCCTTCATTTCATCTATTCGAACCATATAACGGCTGAAACAATCACTATAACCAGGACCTGCTTCTCTAGTCGAAATATCCCAATCAATTTCCTCATATATTTCATAAGTATCATGCTTTCTCAAATCAAACTTAGTGCCGCAACCTCTCAAGTTAGGCCCAGTAATTCCAAAATTCTTTGCTTGTTCAGCTGTAAATTTACCAACGTCATCTGTACGCATTCTGAATATTTTTGAATTTTCAAAGAGATCTGAATACTCATCAAGTCTTTGCTCAAATAACTTAAGTATTCTTTCGGTTTTTTCTTCAAAACCATTAGGTAAGTCTCTCTTAACTCCACCTATTCTAATAAAATTATAAAGTAAACGACTGCCACTTGGTAGTTCTAATAAATTAAGGAAAAGCTCTCTGTCTCTCCAGAAATAAAGTGCACCAGTAATATGCCCCAAATCGGGCATGTAAGCTCCAGCCCACATAAGATGTGAAGCGAGCCTTTGTAATTCTAACATTATTGTGCGAATATACTGCGCACGGACTGGGACTTCAACCTCCATTAACTCTTCAACTGAGTGAGCATAACAATGAGTCCAAGTAGTTGAACTTGCATAACACAACCGATCAGTCAAAGTAGTGTTCATAAAATATTTTCTTCGCTCACCCATTTTCTCAACTGAACGATGAAGATAGCCCAACTCGGGGTCCGCGTCAACGATTGTTTCACCATCAACTTTTACTTTGAGAGTCCAAAGACCATGAGTCATAGGGTGCTGAGGACCCATACTAATCCACATTTCCGCCATTACCACTCCTCTTCGTGTATTTCATACACATAATCTTTTCTGAGAGGATGGCCTGCAAATCCTTCAGGTAAAAGTACCCGACGTAAATCGGGATGGCCAATGAAATAAATACCCATTAAATCAAAAGCTTCTCTCTCATGCCAATTTGCTCCAAACCAAATATTTGAAATTGAATCTATACTAGGCGCATCTCTCTTCAAATATACATGAGCTTCCAACATAACTGCGCAATCACTATCTTTAACAACAATTGCTTGATTGATACAAGAAAAATGATAAACCAATTCAAAATCTGGCTGATTATCTATAGCACTAATTAATGAACAATGTTCGAAATCTGATTTTATACTATCAAAAAAGTTTAATGAATCTTCTTTAGTCAAATCTAATTTAACTATATTTTCTCTTATTTTAGATATATTAGAAACACCTTTGGAAGTGGAAAATTGTTGCATAAATTCATCAATATCCATAAATTAACGCCTCAGGAACATACCTGGCTCTTTAGCCCTTATTTTTTTCTGTAAAGTCAGAAATCCATGCATCAATGCTTCAGGACGGACTGGACAACCCGGAATGTAAACATCAACCGGCATAAATGTATCAGCTCCAGCAACTACGGAATAAGAATCCCAATAAGGCCCACCGGAAATTGCACATTCCCCCATTGCAATAACCCATTTAGGTTCTGGCATTTGTTCATACAATGTCTTTAATTTTGGCCTGAGTTTTTCACAAACTGGCCCATTAACTATCAAAATATCACACTGACGTGGAGAAGAACGATAAACCAAACCAAGCCTGTCAATATCATGATCTGGAGCTGAAGCCTGTCCCATTTCAATTGCACAACACATAATTCCAAAATGTAAAGGATGAGGTGATAATCTCTGAGCAAAATTGAAAATAGGTCTAGTTATTCTATCTACTACTTCACGGATACCTGTGCTTTCTGCTACATTGTATACTGAATTATCAATCCATTCTAAAAGTTGGTCTGATCTCAAAGCCAACCAATCTCCGGCCGGAGGATCTTCCATTATCTTATCTGAATCCGTTGTTTGAGAACCAACACCTCTTCTAAGGCTTGGATTGCCCCTTACTTTCTTTGAACTCATATCCAGATTACATCCTCTTTCTTGAAAGCATACCATAATCCCAAAAGAGTCAGAAGTAAAAACAACATCATTACTACTTTTGCAGCAATTGCTAACTGAAGATATACTTGTACCCAAAGAATTAAAAATACAACTACTAAATCAAATACTAAAAATAAAATAGCAAACATATAATATTGGAAGTGAAATTGTATATGAGCTTCACCCATAGGAATTTCGCCGCACTCATAAGTTGAATTTTTGAGAGCATTATCATTATGAGGTCGGAAGAACCTTCCGATAAAAAAGGTCATTATAGGAAATGACAACGCAATCAGCGCAAATATCCCTATAGGAATATACTCATGTCCAAGCACGAATACCAGTTTGTCTAACCCTATTAAAAGAGTTCGGGCTAGGGTCCAAAATATATCTAAAAACAAATATGCCAAACCATAACTACACATCTCTTTCTGCTAAAGTCCTGAAAAAGGTGAATAATGAGCTTAGATTACAAAAGAGTGACTACAAATGTTCTTCAAGAAATGAAGAATAATAATGAAAAAATAACTATGCTTACTTCATACGATTATACACTTGCAAAAATAGTTGATAATGCCGGTATCGATGTAATTCTAGTGGGAGACTCTGCTTCAAATGTCATGGCAGGTCATGAAACGACACTTCCTATTACATTAGATAATATGATTTATCATGCTTCATCGGTAGTAAGAGCTGCAAAAAGATCATTAGTTGTGGTTGATTTACCTTTCGGATCTTATCAAGGAGATTCCCGAGTTGCTCTTGAGTCTTCTATAAGAATTATGAAGGAATCTGGAGCGCATGCTGTCAAATTAGAAGGTGGTAGTGAAATAATAGAATCTGTTGAAAGAATACTTACGGCCGGCATCCCCGTAATGGGGCATCTTGGATTGACACCACAATCAATATACAAGTTTGGAACATATACAGTAAGAGCTAAAGAAAATGCAGAAGCTGAAAAATTATTAGAAGATGCTGCAGTCCTTGAAGAAACGGGATGCTTTTCAATTGTACTAGAAAAAATACCTGCAGAACTCGCTAAAAAAGTAGCAACGAAATTGAATATTCCCGTAATAGGCATAGGCGCCGGGGTCGATGTGGATGGACAAGTCTTGGTTTTACATGATATGCTAGGAATGACTCATGAATTTAATCCTCGTTTTTTAAGAAGATACCTTAACTTGTTCGAAGAAATCAACACAGCCATACAAAAATATGCAACCGATGTTAAGGGTGGAAAATTCCCAAATAAAGATGAAAAATACTAAGATACTCAAAAATGAGTATATACCCATTATATTTTAACAGACTTCCAATAGAAAATTTGTGAGGCCTAACGTTATCTTAAATTGTGCAGCGTCTGCAGATGGGAAAATATCTTTACCAAATAGAAAACAATTAGCCATCTCCAATAATGAAGACTTTGAAAGAGTTCACAAACTGAGATCTGAATGCGATGCTATAATTGTTGGAATAGGCACTATACTTGAAGACAACCCCTCGCTAACGGTTAGAAATCATTCCAATGCAAAACCCATTAGAGTAATTTTAGATACAAATTGTAGAATACCTTCTGATTCAAATGTTTTGACAGGTGATGGAAAAACCATTATAGCTGTTGGTAAAAAACATGGAAAAGATACTCTAAAAAATGCAGAAGTATTGGAGTGTGGAAATAAAGAAATAAATCTAACTGAATTATTAAACACTCTAGCGGAAAGAGGAGTTAAGAAAATACTTGTAGAAGGCGGAGAAACGGTAATGTGGTCTTTTCTTAAGGAACAACTCTTTGATGAGTATAATGTATTCTTTTCAAGCATTATTATTGGCGGAGTAGAAACACCAACTATTGCTGGTGGAAAAGGGTTTCAAAATGAAAATAGCATACTGAATCTTAAACTAACTAGTGTTGAACAATTTGGAAATGGAATTTTAGCCAAATACATTAAGAAGGAAAATTAAAATACACAAGCACTTAGAGAAACCATGAAGGTAGGAGTAATGGCATCTGGAAGAGGTAGCAATTTCCAAGCCATTTTAAAAGAACATCAAAAAGGAAACTTGCCTGATGTCGAAATAACACATTTAATAGTTAATAGGAAAGAAGCTCAAGCAATTAAAGTAGCTAAAGAATACAACATTCCTTACACTATAATTGAATCTAAAGGAAATACTCGAACGGAATTTGAAAACAAAGTGGAACATATTTTTAAAGAGAATACCATTGAAATTATTGTACTTGCGGGATTCATGAGAATATTAACTCCAAATTTCATAAACGCTTACAAACATAAAATAATTAACATTCATCCCTCTTTATTGCCTGCATTCCCTGGCGCACATGCACACAGAGATGCAATTGCTTTTGGAGCGAAAAAAAGTGGATGTACTGTCCATTTTGTAGATGAAGGAGTAGATTCAGGACCTATTATTATGCAGGCGTCTGTAAACCTTGAAAAAGGAGAAACTGAAAACTCTTTATCTACAAAGATTTTGATTGAAGAACACAAAATATTCCCAAAGTCACTTCAGCTGTTATGCTCAAATAAGATAGTGATAAATGGTCAATACGTCAAAATCAATCCGGACTAATATTTTATATACACAACAGACTGGCCGCCAACCTGCGTTTGGAATATTTAGCAATGTCTTTGAAACAAATCACCCGAAAAAGCAATTCTGAGTTAGTCAAAACCATAAATGATTTGAAGAAAGCATCTCGTGAAAATGATGCACCACTATGGAGAAGTATAGCCTTGAAATTAGAAGGATCATCAAGTAACTGGCATAATGTAAATGTTAGTAAATTAGAATATAATGTAGATAAAAATGGAAAAGCTATTATCCCCGGAAAATTAATGGGAACTGGTATTCTTACTAAGAAAATAACTGTTGCGGCATATAGTTTCACACATTCAGCTAAAGAAAAAGTTGAAGCTGCAGGTGGTAAATGTTTTACTTACAGTGAAATGATTAAAAAAAGTCCAAAAGGGACCGACGTGAAGGTGATTGGATAATGATAGTCATAGATGCTAGTGGATGTATTATGGGTAGATTAGCTAGTTCAGTTGCAAAAAGTTTATTGAACGGTGAACAAGTTCATATTATCAATGCAGAAAATGCAGTAATCTCAGGAACTAAACAAATGGTATTCGGAGAATATATTGAAAAACGTAACTTGAATCATCCTCGAAAAGGGCCATTCTATCCGAGAATGCCTCATATGATGTTAAAGAGAGCTGTAAGAGGAATGATACCTTATCAAAAGCCAAGAGGCCGAGAAGCATTTAAGAGATTAAAAGTAGATGTAGGCACTCCTATTTCATTGAAAGAGGAAAAAGCTCAAACTATAGATAATGCAAAAATGAATGATACTTCAAATTATGTTAAACTAGGAGACGTTTCTAAAATATTAGGAGCTAAATTCTAATGGTAAAAATAATACACACTAGTGGTAAAAGAAAGACAGCCATTGCCAGAGCTACATTAAAATCGGGCAAAGGTAGAGTCAGAATCAATAATAAACCGGTTGAATTCTATCAACCCGAATTAGCAAGATTAAAGATTCAAGAACCTTTAGAACTAGCTGTAAAACAAAGAAATAAAATTGATATTAATATAAGTGTCCAAGGCGGAGGAGTAATGGGGCAAGCTGAAGCTGCACGTACCGCAATTGCAAGAGGTATAGTCGAATGGTTTGGTGACGAAGAATTACAAAAACTATTTCAAAGCTATGATCGCGCATTACTAGTTAACGACATTAGACGCAAAGAGCCTAAACACCCCTTGGGGCGTGGAGCTCGTAAGAAGAGGCAGAAATCGTATAGGTGAAGTAAAATGTTAGTACCAGTAAGATGTTTCAGTTGTAACAAAGTAATCGGCGGCCACTATGAACAATTCATAGAAAGAAGAGCTAATGGCGAAGATCCTAGTGAAGTAATGGATGATTTAGGAGTAAGCCGCTATTGCTGCAGAACGATTTTCGTATCTCATGTAAACTTAATTGATGAGTTATTACCCTACGGCTAAAAACGTAGTTTAAACCTCAAAATCGAACCCTTGGCAGTAGTCAGTTGGGTAGTTTGGCATCCTTGTACATAGTGATTTGTCAATACTAGGTGTATCTAATTCCCTTTTTATATCTGATTGGAAATCGCCATATATCTTTCAATCTAACAATTAAATATATCCGAGAGTTCTCATCCATTATTACAGTAATGAGTTGCTAAAAGCATACATTAGGATAATTACTCCTTAGGTAAAGAAACGGTTGTTATAGCTAACCTACAACTATAAGAAATTGAAAGAACAAAAGCTAACTAATTTATCAATAATCTATATTTTACCATCTCTAATCAATTCAGCCATAATTAAAGAGCCTATAATTCCCGAATCTGAACCTAAGCCAGGTTTTACAAGGAATTTAGATAAAGGTCCTAAAGGCGTATAATCTTTCCATAAGACACCCAGTCGTTTTCTTATCATTGGAAATAATTGAATCTGTTTCATAACTCCACCTCCCAGTATAATCCGATCTGGTGAGTGAGTAGCAATTATGGATATCAAACCATTGGCCAATAATTCAGCCTCTTTCTTCCACGCCTCATGTGAATTTGGAAGTTCGACTGCAGGAATCCCCCATCTTGCTTCTATTGAAGGCCCACTTGCCAAACCTTCCCAACAATCTCCATGAATATCACAAACTCCTCTGAAATTATCTTGATTGGGGACTCTGATATGACCCATTTCCAGATGGAAATTACCAATATGTGGTTTACCGTCAAATAACACACCGGCACCTATCCCAGTACCTACAGTAACATAAACTAAAATTCGACAATTTCTACCAGAACCGTAAGTATATTCTCCACTCGCGGCAACATTAACATCAGTATCAATTTTAATATCTGCAGTAATATTATTTGAAATCTCTGAGAAAACATTGATGCCTTTCCAACCCTTCTTACTTTCTGAAACTAAGAGCCCATAATCTGAAGATTCTTTGTTAAGGATTATAGGCCCAAAAATACCGATTCCTAAACTGTCCACTTTAAACTCATTAAAAAATAAAAAAATATCTGAAAATGTCCTTTGAGGATCTCGTGTAGGTATAATTTTCTTCTCAATTATATCTAATGGGTTATTAGCCACAGCAAGAACACATTTAGTTCCCCCAAACTCAATACCGCCTATCACAACTTTACCACTTGTTTCTTAGGTCCACCTTTTTTGTACCTACTAAAATGCTTTTTAGCCTTCTTATCTCTCTTAGTTGGTCTTTTTTTTTCAACGGGGTCAGTTTCCTCAGCCATAACGGCCTAGTAATGGAAATATATAAATGGTGCGGGGGGAGGGATTTGAACCCTCGTACCACTAAGGACTGGGACCTAAACCCAGCGCAATTGGCCTGGCTATGCGACCCCCGCGACTATTACCTCTGAACCGCACATTTAATAATAGAATTGGTCATATGTAAAAATGTTCAAAGATATAAAAAAGAAAGCCGAGGAAAAAGCTACCGAAGTAAAAGAAGCAACCTCAAACATTGGAAATACCGTTTTGGACAAAGCTAAAACTGCAAAGGATAGTGCATCTGATTTGGCTACCGGTGCAGTTAAAACAGCTTCAGATGCAGCTTCGGCTGCCGGAAAGATAGCTAAAGGGGCGGTAGATTCAGTAGTGATAACAATAGCTACAAAGATCATTGTAAGTTCTATGAAAAAAGCAGGCAAAAAAGGAACCTCATATATCAGTAATGATACGAAATACCAAGCTTTTGTCGATCGAACTTGGGAACTATTACCATTACCAGTAAGACTAATTGGTAAAAACACTTTAGGTTTTAATTCTACTATGTTTCTTCTGAGAAATAGTGTCTTTGGAAAAGATGAAGCTGAAGTTGACAAAAATGATGAAGGAATCATCAAAAAGACTATATTATCCATGTTTAAATAATATTAAAAATGAGTGTCATAAAATGTAAGAAGCTTTCTAAAAAATACGACGAAATTTTAGCTTTAAATGATGTAAACCTTAGTATTGAGAGAGGGGAATTTTTTGGTCTTCTAGGTCCAAATGGAGCTGGAAAAACCACACTTTTAAAAATTTTAACTGGTCAAATAAGAACTACAAAAGGAGAAGCTGAGATATTAGGAATGAATATCGAAAATAACACAATGGAAGTTAAAAAGAAAATTGCAATTATACCTGAACAAGAATCACCTCCTAGTTTTCTTACGCCAAGAGAAGTCCTCGAAATGGTAGCTTCTATAAGAAAAATAGATGAACCTAAGATAGAATTCTGGATAGATTTCTTTGACCTACAACCTATGGAAGGTAGAGTATGTCGTAACTTATCGAGAGGACAAAAACAAAAAGTAATGTTAGCTGCGGCCTTTATCTCTGAAACTGAATTAATGTTTCTGGATGAACCATTTATTAATTTAGATCCAATTGTTCAAACAAAAGTTAGAGATTGGCTAGTAGAATATGTGAAAGAGGGGGGAACTGTATTTCTAAATACACATCTATTGGAAAATGCTCAGCGATTATGTGATAGGGCTGCAATCATCCATGAAGGAAAAATACAATCCGTGATTAAGCTAAAGGATTTAGATAAACAAAACATAAATCTAGAACAATTATTCCATGAAATAATACTATGAACAAGATAATCTTATGGAGAATGCTCCAAGAAGAAATTAGATTAAACACTAGTTTTGCAAGCGGAAAAGGATTCTATTCTTTTCCAATTCTAGTTGCAATTAGCGGATTTCTAGCAGTTATGTTTACTGAAACGATGATAGCAGATATGGGCTATTATCAATATTTGGAAATACTTCACATTGGACTAATGTTTTATGGAATATTTGCAGGATCCTTAGCATTCTTTGGGAATGACTTTTTAGAACGGATTTTTGGATATCTGGGGCTAATTATTGGCCTACCAAATACACAACCAATAACGCAACGGAAGATTACACTTCTATATTTTATCAAAGAATTTGTATTTTATTCATTCTTTACTTTAGTTCCAGCTTTCATTGGTGGAATTATAGGTGCATATTATAATGATATAAATCTAATAAACCTTACCAAATTTAGTTTCTCATTGAGTATCACTTTTTTAAGTGGACTATCTTTTGCTTATCTTATCTCAAGCTTATATCGAATATCTTGGAAAACAAGTATTTTAGGTGCCGGAACAACGATTATTGTGTATATTGCTCTATTCAATGACTTATCAGTCACAGCCTCTCTTGAATGGTATCTAAGTAATAATTTTAACTTTATAATCATTGCGATTCTAATCCCATTAATTCTTTCTATAGTGGCCACTTTGCTAATTACAGACTATCATGAACAGGCTCCAGTTCAAATGATTGGATATCAAAACAGATTACAGGAATACATCCAAAAGTTTCATTGGGCTCGAAATATATCGGATCCAGCCATAATTTCTAAAGAAAGGATAGATTTACAAAGAAGTAGAACTGGAATAAAAATGTTTTTCTCTTTCGCTTTTCCATTGGGAATTCTTACCTTTATGAATTGGTTTATAGACAAAGGATTGCCAGTTCAAATCGATTTTAATACCATATTCTATGGAGTAATGGTAGGATTTTTTGGAACAATGATTTATTCATGGTTAAATACAATAGACAATCCACATTTCTACTCTACCTTACCTATCTCAGTATCTGACGTAGTGAGAGCTAGGCTTGTATTATTCTTTACAATAACCTGGTGGATTCCCTTACTATTTTTAACGCTTATATCATATATGAGTTCTGAAATAAATCTTCTACCAATAGGTATTATTGTGATGATTACTGTCGGTATGTACATCGTAAATTACACGGCTTGGTCTACAGGCCTAAGAACCAATTCGGCATTATTTGATTCAATAGTTTTCCTGAAATTTTTTGTAGTTTCTGTTCCTCCAATGATTGCAATGACAATATTGAGTTTAGCAATAAAATATAGTTTATCTATAGTTCTTATTTCACTTTCATCTATATGCGCAATTCTAGCATTGCTGAGTATTTTCTTTTATAATCGTATTGAAGCTAAATGGTTAAATGAGAGCTTTGATTAGAATCATATATAGAACTATAGGATAAAAAACAAATGACCGAAAAAGTTGAGAAAAAGTCAAAACCAAATAAGGCAAATAATAAATCTTCAAAGAGAAGATTTAGAGTTAATACCAAAACTGAAGGTAAGTGTGGAACTGTTTTCATTGGTTCAGAAGATCCCTTTTTATATTTTCCAGATATGATGTCCTATTTTGATAGACCTGAAATTGACGAAATAAAGTTAAAAGCAAGAGGGAAATCAATATCCAATGCCGTTAATGTAGCTGAGCAATTTCGGAATAGATTTAAGGGCGAAATAGAATCTGAAGTTAAAAACGTAAGCATTGGAACCGATGATGTCCCTAAAAAAGACAAAAAAGGTACTTTTAGAATGTCATTCATCGAAATAACTCTGGTATCAAGTAAAAAAGAAGAAGATAACTAATCTTCTGACCTTGACGTATCAACCATATTACGCCGTTCACCAGAAGGAATTACCAGTATCGGCCCTTCAAAATGTTGATTGTATGAATCTTCACTTATCTTGGAAAGAGCTATTGCTAATGCTGAAACTTCAGAATGGGGTTGGCTACCTATAGCTATATTGAAATTAGAGTATTCAAAAACCCAAGGTGGAACTTTTTCAGCCCCCACAACAACAAGGATTGGTTCTTCAATTTTCTTGATTTCAACTAAATTATCATCTATTGGAAGACCGAACATCGTCAAATGTACTATTTTACCACTCCATTCTTTTAATATTTTTTTAGGATTTTCAGTTGTTTCAATGACAAAATCTCCACCAAATTTTTCAACTACATCATTAACAGTTGCAATTACTCTACTATCTGGCCTATGCAAATACATTTTCTTCGCACCGAATGCTCTAGATGTTAAAGCAACATGCGTTGTAATTCTTTTATCTCTTTCAGGACGATGACCCATCCTTAATACATGACAAAAACTCATAAATTCTTATTCTTCGACTGGCAATGTCTTATCGTTAACACGCTCACGAATACTATCATGAACTAAAAGACCTAGGAAAGCTAATATTATTCCAGATAATATATATTGAACATTATAAGATTCAAAATTATCTTGAACAAATAAGTCATTAACAATCTCAATAATACCGGCTACAATCAGACCCATACTAGCCACTGTAAAAATAAATCTAATAATATTTATGTTGAAAATACCATCTCTAAGATAAGTATCGATTGTTCTAGCTACTTCTATAACTACCAAAGAAGCCAAGAGAAGTAAAAGAATGCCATCTATAGACATAAATGCTAAAACCATTGCAAGAACTCCTTGATTGGATACCTCTTGCATCTGATCTAAACCTCTAGTAATTCCGACAATCATTAGTAAAGAAGCTATTAACCAGGCATATGAGAAGAAAGAAACTCTTTCACTTGTCACAGTTAATAACTCAGTATAGAAATTACGTATGGCTTCTTCCCAGCCCGCCACTTTAATCAAAAGATATCCACCTAGAACAACCCATATTGCTCCTGATGCTATGTCTGAAAAACCAAACCAAGTTAAGAGACCATAAACAAAAGCCACTAATGCAATTGGGAAAATAAATTGTCTTTGTATTTTCGGATCTTCCATTTTATGAACTATTGTGTAAAATGTATCTTCTATAGGTCGGGATTGTTGGACAACTACCATTTTAGTTGAATCTATGCGTAAACGTGAACGAATAATTGGCTCTAACTCTCTATCTTCAGCCCCATCACTAACCAAAATAGCTCTAGTGGATTTTGTTTTGACAATGACTTGATCTAAAATATTTGCTATTTTCATATCCGATTTAGTTCCAACTCTTACATCTCCACAAATAGTAACAATCTCTACATTTTCACCAGATTCTAATAACTGATCATATGTTTTAATTGCAGCAAACATTGTGTTAGTATCGCTCTCTTCAGGATCTGCAAGGCCTAACTCTAAAGCTGCTTTAACATTAGGTTCCCGACCCAAAACTGGACTTCTAATTCCAGTCTTACGACCCAAATCATTGTCCCGATCTATCGCGATTACCAGTAAACCCATGTAACATATGCTGTTATCTGGTATTTAATGTTACTTTTCACAATATTCTTTAAATATTAGCTTTTATCAGCAAAATATACGTAAGGTAAGATATGACTGAGTTCAAAACCGTAATAGCAGATCCAAAAAATAAAAAAACGCACCAAAGAATACTACCTGAAGAGAAGTCAAACGCTCTTGTCGGAAAGTATGTTGGTGAAGAAATAGATGGTATTTTTCTAGACTTACCAGGATACCGATTGAAAATTACTGGAGGGTCAGATAAATCTGGCGTTCCAATGCGTGGAGACATTGACGGAAGTCAAAGAAGACGTTTACTGATGAAAGATTCAGTAGGATTTAATCCAGTACGTGATGGACAAAGAAAAAGAAAACTAGTCCGAGGTCGCAGTCTAAGTAGTGAAGTCTCTCAAGTGAATTTGAAAGTTGTTGAATACGGACCAAAAACTATAGAGGAGTTATTGAAACCAGAGGAGGCTTAACTTGACAGCATCCCCTCAACCCGAGATAAATATCGGAATGGTGGGGCATGTAGATCATGGAAAGACTACCCTTACTCAGGCGTTAACTGGCAAATGGACTGATCAACATAGTGAAGAAATGAAAAGAGGCATATCCATTAAATTGGGATATGCAGACGCAGATTTTTATAAAATTAAAATGAAAGGTGGAAAAGAACATTATACCTCTCAACCAGACAAAAAAGAATTTAAAGGTGGAAAAGTAGAACACTTACGCACAGTAAGCTTTGTTGATGCACCAGGTCACGAAACTTTCATGGCAGTTATGCTTAGCGGTGCTGCGATAATGGATTCGGCAATTTTAGTTATTGCGGCAAATGAAGAATGCCCTCAACCACAGACCAGAGAACATCTATCTGCTCTTGAAAATATGGGTTTTGATAAAATCATAATAGTTCAAAATAAGATTGATGTTTGTTCAAAGGATAGAGCCTTTGAATCATATAATGAAATAAAAGAATTCATTAAATATTCACCATTAAAAGATTCAGCAATAATACCAGTTTCGGCCCACCACAACCGAAATATTGATTTATTGATAGAAGCTATAGAAGAATTATTCCCAACACCTCCTAAAGATTTGAAAAATAATTTTCAAATGAATATTGCCCGTTCTTTTGATATTAATCGCCCAGGAACAATTCCTAAGAAAATTAAAGGTGGAGTTTTAGGTGGAACCATTAGTGTAGGTAAAATAAAAATTGGTGATACCATCGAGATAAGACCTGGCAGAACCACTAAAAAAGGATTAGAACCTATCACCACAAAAGTAAGTAGTTTACACAGTGGAGTAGCCAGAGACTCTTTAGAACCTGGTGGATTAGTAGCAATAGGAACCACATTAGATCCAGCCACAACTAAATCGGATTCATTAATTGGAAATGTTATTGGAAAGGCAGGTACATTACCCCCTGTTTGGAATGAAATAAGTGTGGAAACAACACTTCTTGATAGAGTCGTTGGAACTAAGAATATCCAAAGCGTTACTGAATTAAAAACAAGGGAACCATTAGTTCTAACTGTAGGCACTAGAACAACAATCGGATCTATAATTAAAGTTGTAGACAATATAGTTGATATCAAGTTAACAATACCGGTTTGTGCACCCATTGGTCAACGAATTGCACTTAGTAGAAGAGTAGATGGTAAATGGCATTTAATCGGATATGGAATAATCAAGGAATGAAAACCGTTCTTGTAGACACTAATATTATTTTGTGGACATTTAACGGAGGGCCGGATTTTAGAGAAGCTATTGCAAATATCGCACCAAATTATAATTTAGTAATACCGACTTGTATTATGTTTGAATTAGAAAAGTTGAATACAAAAGAATCTCTAGCGGCTCTTGATATTTGCAAAAAAATGGAACAAAAAAACATTGGAAGTGGATATGCCGATGATATGCTAATCTCTGCCGCAAAAGAAGGCCATATTATTGCTACAAATGATAAAGATATATTAAAAAAATTGAAATCGTTAAAACTTAATGCATTGAAAATAAGAGAAAAAAACAAGATGATATTTACCGAAGGTGATATGGCATGAAACAAAATGAAATACCAACAATGCCGAACATTGAACTTAATAATGATCAACTTAAACTTAAAAAAAACTATTTGAAGAGACCAGTTAAACAAATAAATATTAATGAACATGCTGATTTTACCACATTAATTGATGCATTTGGTAATTCTAGCTTTGAAGCTCGTAATTTAGGCAGAGCTGCTGAATTATATCATAAGCAGATACAAACGGACACTGCAATCATATGGTCTCTCTCAGGTAGTTTATTTAGTGCAGGCCTAAGGCAAATAACTATTGATGCAGTAAGAAATAATTTAGTAGATGTTTTAGTTTGTACTGGAGCTCTCTTCGAACAGGATATGCTTGAAGCCTTAGGTCATAAGCATTATATTTGTGATACAAAACTGAATGATGGTGAGTTACAAGAATTATACATCGACCGAGTTTATGACCACTTATTAGATGAAATAGCTTTAAGACAAGTAGATTTAACATTTAAAAAAATAGCTGAAAGTATTCAACCAAAATTATACTCAAGCCGTGAATTTATGAACTTGTCTGGTAAATGGTTAAGCAATGCCAACAATGTTCAAGATAGTGTAATGCAGGCTGCTTTCGAAAAAGATATACCCATCTTTATTCCAGCCATAAATGATTGTTCAATTGGAATCGGATTGGCAATGCAAGATAATCAAAAACAAAATATGAGCATTGATTCAATTAAAGATTTAAAAGAAATAGCTTTCTTAAAAAGTAAATGTGGCGATTCTGGAATCGTTGTTATAGGCGGTGGTGTTCCAAAGAATTACTCACAAGATGCAGTTGTAATGGCTGAAATGCTCGGTTATAATGTTGAGAAACATAAATTCGGAATACAAATTAGTACTGCCGATGTCAGAGATGGTGGATTATCGGGTTCAACACTTAGAGAAGCCATATCATGGGGTAAAAATGATAAAAAAATGGAAGATGTTATGATTTGGGGTGAAGCCTCCGTATTCTTTCCACTACTAATTGGATACATATTTCATAAAATGAAAAATAAGAGTAGAAATGGTCTTCACTTAAATGATGTTTTCAATTCTAAATAATATAAATACCACTATTATAATAAATTAAAAGGTTACACTTATGAAAAAAGGATATCGACAACAATTGCCAGATAGAGACCCTCAAGAAACTGAAGAATGGATTGACTCAATATCGGCTATAATTGACAGAAAAGGGGATGAAAGAGCTAGATATCTTTTACAAACCTTGATTAGAGAAGCTAGAGATCGGAATATTGCAATACCATTACTAACAAACAGCCCTTATGTAAATACAATTCCACCTGAATCTGAACCTGAATATCCTGGCGATGAAGTTTTAGAAAAGAAAATCAGACGAATGATAAGATGGAATGCAGCAATGATGGTGTCAAAAGCCAATCAGAATTTCGCAGGGCTTGGTGGCCACATCTCTACCTATGCTTCAGCTTCCAGCCTCTACGAAGTTGGGTTTCAGCATTTCTTTAAAGGAAAAGATAACGGATTAGGTGACTTTATCTATTTTCAAGGTCATGCCTCACCGGGAATTTATTCAAGAGCCTATATTGAAGGAAGATTAAACGAAGAACAACTTGACCACTTTAGAAGAGAATCCTTTGACGACGGCCTATCAAGCTATCCGCATCCTAGACTTATGCCTAATTTCTGGGAATTTCCTACAGTATCTATGGGCTTGGGGCCAACAAATGCAATTTACCATGCTAGATTTCTAAGATATGCACATGAAAGAGGTATTTGTGATACATCTAACAGTCGGGTTTGGGCATTTTTAGGAGATGGGGAATGTGATGAACCAGAGACATTACATGCACTTCACTTAGCACACCGCGAAAAATTAGACAATCTCACATTTGTAATAAATTGTAACTTGCAAAGATTAGATGGACCAGTAAGAGGAAATGGTAAAATTATACAGGAACTTGAAGCTATCTTTAGAGGTTCGGGATGGAATGTTCTAAAAGTTTTATGGGGAAAGGATTGGGATCCATTACTTCAAAAAGATGAGAGGGGTCATTTATTGCAAAAAATGGAGAGTACTGTTGATGGAGACTATCAAAACCTTGCAGCATCATCTGGTGATTATATCCGAAAGAATTTTTTTGGGCCTGAACCTGAATTACAAAAATTAGTTGAAAATTTAGATGATAATACCCTTGCTAGACTAAGAAGAGGAGGTCACGATTCAACTAAATTATTTGCGGCATATAATGAAGCTATTAATCATAAAGATCAACCTACTGTGATCTTGGCGAAAACTGTTAAGGGTTGGTCTCTAGGAAAATCTTTTGAAGCTCGAAATATGACGCATCAAAAAAAAGGACTCGATAAATCGGATTGGCAACACTTTAGAGATCTTTTAGAAATTCCGTTTACAGATTCAGAACTTGAGGACATGCCATATTACAGGCCAGCCTCAGATAGTCCTGAAATCCAATATTTGAAGCAACAAAGAAAAAAGCTTGGCGGATTCTTGCCAAAACGTAACGCAACATACAGCGGATTCAAGATGCCAAAAAGTCAGGTATTCTCTGAATTTGATAAGGGCACTCCAAAAGAACAACAAGTTTCGACCACAATGGCATTTGTACGATTACTTCGAAACTTAATGAAAGATGAAAAAATAGGTGACTTAATTGTTCCTATCGTTCCTGATGAAGCAAGAACTTTCGGAATGGAAGCGCTATTTACAGAATTTAAGATATATACTGCACAAGGACAAACATATACTCCAGTAGATTCTAAGTTATTACTAAGTTATAAAGAAGCTAAAAATGGACAAATATTAGAAGAAGGAATTTCCGAAGCTGGAGCTATGAGTAGTTTTACAGCTGCAGGAATGGCCTATTCTACTATAGGTAAGCCAACAATACCATTTTACATATATTATTCAATGTTTGGATTCCAACGTGTTGGAGATCAAATATGGTGTGCCGCAGATTCAAGAGCAAGGGGCTTCTTACTAGGCGCTACAGCTGGAAGAACAACTCTAAATGGAGAAGGATTACAACATCAAGATGGCCACAGCTTGCTAGTAGCAGACACAGTTCCAAGTTGTATTTCATATGATGCCGCTTTTGCCTATGAAATCGGAATTATTATAAAAGAAGGATTAAGAAGAATGTATGATAATAATGAAGATTTATTGTATTATCTTACTTTGTACAATGAAAACTACCGAATGCCTCCAATACCAAAGAATTGTGAAGAAGGCATAATCAAAGGAATTTATAAATTCAAAAGTGTATCAAAACCAAAGGCTCGTCTGATTGGTAGTGGATCAATAATGCAACAAGTTTTGTCAGCACATGATATTTTGAAAAAGCTAGGTATTGAAACGGAAATATGGAGTGCTACTAGTTTCGGAGAGCTACGAAGAAATGCGGAAGAATGTGAGCGCTGGAACTTGTTAAATCCTATGAAAAAAGAAAAAATCCCTTATATTTCAAAAGTAATGGCTAAAAAGAAAATGATTACAATAGCTACAACGGACCATGTAAAAGCAGTTCCAGATATGATTCAAAAATGGGTCTCTGGAAAATATGTCTCTTTAGGTACTGATGGATTTGGAAGAAGTGATACCAGAGAAAATTTGAGGAAGTTCTTTGAAATTGATGCCGAACATATTGTTGCTGCAACAATAAGCACACTTCTAACTGAAGGTGAATTATCTGAAGCAAAAGCTAAAGCTGCTCTAAATACGTTAGATATTAATCCAAATACTCCAGACCCTGCAACAAATTAATGTTACATCATCCCTGGAGGCATACCGCCCATTCCGTCTCCACCATCTGGAGGTGGGCCTTCGGGTTGTTTAGAAGCAATTACGTCATCAATCCTTAGTATCATTGTTGCTACATCCGTAGCACTGCTCAAAGCTTGTGTCTTCACTCTTAATGGTTCAACAACATTTCTTGATTTCATATTAACTACTTTGCCAGAATATGCATCTAATCCGGCGTGAGGGTTACGGCCTTTTTGAGTGTGGGCTTTTCTTAAACCCATCAATGTATCGATCACATCCAAACCTGCATTTTCCGCTAAAGTGCTTGGAACTACCTCTACAGCTCGTGCAAATGCCTCAAATGCCATTTGTTCCCGGCCTCCTACTCTAGGCGCATATTTTCTTAATTTAAGACTTAATTCAATCTCAACGGCACCGCCCCCGGTAACTATTTTACCATCTTTAACAACAAGGGAAACAACTCCTATAGCATCCTCAAGATTACGTTCAATTTCATCAACAACATGCTCACTTCCACCCCTAACCAAAATTGAAACTGCTTTAGGATTTTTACATTCCGTTACAAAAGTCATATCGTCATCGCCTATTTTTCTAACCTCAACTAAACCTGCAAAACCTAAATCATCACTAACAATAGCCTCAAGATTTGAAACTACTCGGCCTCCCGTTGCCTTTGCCAAAGCTTCAATATCTGATTTTTTAGCTCGTCTAATTGCCATTATTCCATATTTAGCCAAATAATGTTGAGCCAAATCATCAATGCCTTTCTGACAAATTATTACATTTGCCTTCGTTTTGTTTATTTGATCCACCATTTTCTTAATTGAAGCTTCCTCCTGATCTAAGAAAGCTTGAATTTGTGAAGGATCGCTAATTTGTATTTTAGATTCTATTTCTGTCTTCTTAATCTCAAGAGGGGCATCTATTAGAGCTACTTTAGCATTCGATATTTTAGTAGGCATTCCAGTATGAACTGGCTCCTTATCCATAATAATTCCAGATATCAATTCAGTATCTGAAATAGAAACTCCTTGCTTCTTTTGAATTTTTATATTATCACGATCAACTGTAATTTGCTTGCCACTTTTCTCAGAAACCATTTTTACTGATTTCACGGTCAAATCAGCTAAGAAATCTGCGTTGGCTTCTGCAGACTTTCCAGTCATTGAAGTTATTGCAATTGCTTTCAGAGTAGAAATGTCATTTTTACTGATAGGGCGTGCTATTTTCTCTAACAATCTTAAAGATTCTTGAGAAGCCTTTCTGTAACCATTTGAAATTGCAGTTGGATGTACTCCCTTCTCGAGCAACTCTTCTGCATTTTTCAAAAGCTCACCTGCCAGAATTACTGCAGTTGTAGTTCCGTCACCACACTCTGAATCCTGAGTCTTAGCAATCTCTACAATCATTTTAGCAGCAGGATGTTCGACTTCAACCTCTTTCAATATTGTAACACCATCATTTGTTATTACAACATCACCCATAGAATCCACAAGCATTTTATCCATGCCTTTAGGGCCTAATGTCGACCTAACTGCCTCTGCAATTGCTTTTGCTGCAGCTATGTTATTATGAGTCGCTCTACGACCACTATCTCTTTTTGTTCCTTCTTTCAGTATTACTACTTGTGGATTACCAGGTATCATTATCTATCACTAAATAGAACTTAAAGGCAGGATATATAAAAATGAGGGTAAATATCTTAAAATAAGGGCAAGGATAATAAAGAAAATATAACGGCCAATGAAATTGAAACAAAATTCACCCCATTATTATCCAAGATTCCTTTTTTTTCTAGTGTAGCACCCAATAAAGAATCAATTATGCACCCAAAAAAACCAAAAAAAGATGAAATATACCAATAATCAATCTTAAAAGAAGAATAAAAAGGGTGATTTTCTTCAATTAATAACAGAAAGGCTGCAAAAGAAAGCATAGATATTGAAACTGATGAAAGCAAAGAAGCAATAGTGCCCTCCAAAGAAACGCCACCATCGGTCCCAGGTTCGACATTTTTATAAGGATTAGTAATCAACACAGGGTGTGGAGATAATACCCCGATCTCACTAGCCATTGTGTCTGCCATAGCTGCAGCAACTGCCGTTGTAAAGGCAACTAAAGCTTGTTCAGGGTTCAATAATCCAAGGCTGTACATAATTGCAACTATTGCTGGAACCATTCCATTAGATATAACGTTCCAACCACCCCGAGTGCCTTCATCACTCTCTTCAACTCCGAGAGCTTTCTTGTACACTATAGCAAATCTAGTAGCTAAGAAGGCGCTACCGACAAAAATTAGCATAATTAGCAACCAACTCCAATGCCCTAATGTTCCTATTATAAAACAAACTAAAAAGGCTAAAGCTGAGCCTCCTTGATCTAATACTTTCTTAAAAAAAGCTATACCTGAAATTAAAATACTTATAATCGTAATTGACAGTATTGTTAGCGGTTCTGGAAGAAGAATATCCTCAATCAAGAAACGGCCCTCACAGCCTCTTCAAAATGAGCTTGGAATTCCTTTTTAATTTCTTCTAATCTATCCTTATCTGTAGCTTCTACAAACATACGAATAACTGGTTGTGTATTTGAAGGACGAAGCAAAACCCAGCCTTCATCTAGCCATATTTTAACACCATCTATAGTTTCCACTTTGTAACCCATAGAGGTGAAGGTTTTCTCTAAATTATCATTAACCTTAAACTTTATGGAATCTAAACAAGTGAATTTTAACTCTTCATAAGGATATGAAGGGATTTCGTCAGATAGGTTAGCTAAAGTCAAATCTGATTTAGCAATATGTTCAGCTAAAGTTAAACTAAAAATTAAAGGATCATCAAAAATAAATTCAGTCAAACCTGGTGCAAAGAAATGCGCAGATATCTCTATAGCAATCGCAGCATTATGCTTCTTTAACTCTTCACAGACAAAAACATCTCCAACCCTTATCCAAATCAATTCTCCACCAATTTTAGGAATCTCTTGTTCTAAAATCATAGAACATGGCACTCCAGCAAGTACTTTATTTGATTCCGGAGTAATAAGACTTTTTGAAACAATAATGCCTATTTTTTCAGAAGATACTGAACGTGCCTTATTATCAATAAAAACACAACGATCGGCATCGCCATCAAATGCTACACCAAAATCAAAATTACCTTTTTGCATAACTGAGATTAAATCACCTAAATTCTTTGGGGCTGGCTCAGAAGGCCTATTAGGAAAAGTCCCATCTGGCACATTATTGATACTAAATGTTTCAGCACCAAGCTTTTGAAATAATCTTTCAACTATTACACAACCAACTCCATTACCTGGATCTAATGCTATTTTTGTTCCTTTGATGCTACCTACCTTGGTAGAAACAAAATTCACATAATCATCCAATACACTCTCAGTTGATATTTTAGTTACAGTGCCAAACGAAGTAGATTCAATTAATTCTTCTTCAAAGAAAATTCTCTTAATTTCTATATTTCCTTCAGTATATCCAGTCCCATCAGGATGGCGAAATCGAATGCCATTGTATTCTGCGGGATTATGACTTGCAGTTATGTACACCCCACCAAGATACGGATTTGAACCTGAACTGGCTTTCCAAGTAAAATAATTTGCAACTGGTATAGGCAACATGCCAATAACGTCCACATCAAATCCTGCTTTAGAAATTCCAGTAGCTACAGCTTCTTGTAACTCTGGTGAGCTAACACGTGCATCACAGCCAATAGAGACTTTACCGCTGCTATTTTTTACCCTTAAAAAATTACCAAAAGTTAGCCCTACTCTTTCACCAATTGAAGCATCAAGTTCCTCACCATAAACTCCACGAATATCGTAGGCTCGAAATATATCTTGTGAAATATTCATTAATACGTCATTTAGACCACTTTAAAAGAAATGCTCTTAATAGACACCATAATTCATACACTATGGCATCAACCGAATCAAGCATGGTGAAATTGGGGTCAGACGCCCCATCTTTCAATTTACCAGATACTGAAGGAAATCACATCTCACTAAACAATTTTAAATCTGAAACATTAGTAGTGATTTTTACTTGTAACCATTGTCCTTATGCAAAAGCCATAGAAGACAGATTAGTTACTCTCGGAAATAATTACAAAGGCCGAACTGATTTTGTCTTGATAAGTTCAAATGATATAGAAAATTACCCTGAAGATTCCCCTGAAAAGATGGCAGAAAAAGCTAAAGATAAAAATTACCCTTTCCCATATCTGTTTGATGAAACTCAAGAAGTAGCAAAGGCGTACAGTGCAGTATGTACTCCGGATATTTTCTTATATAATAAAGATAGAAAATTAGAATACAGAGGAAGATTAGATGATAATTGGCAACAACCTCATAATGTAAATAGTGAGGATTTGAAAATGGCTATTGATGCCGTCTTAGGTGGTAACAAAATAGAATTTAATCAGATACCGTCAATGGGTTGTAATATTAAGTGGAAATAAATCAAATATCGACCATGATAATAGTCTCAAGTTATAGACTATTTATTTAATTAAGAGCTGTGTTCGATTATTTTATTCTATAACTGTGCCTTAGGATTCTTTGTTATCTTCTTCATCATCGTCATCCGCATCAAAGAAGGACTGAACTCTCTCAATTTCCTTCTCAACCCTGACATTGATTTTCAAGACCAACATTGCCAGACCCATAACCAGGGCTGTAACTGCTATTGCTGTAATGTACATTCCCTTCAGAGTACCATCATCACTATCTGGCATCAAATATCCCACGGTAGCATTGATTGTGTCTTTCCAAGCTAATGCCACTACTAGACCAAAGGCAGTCATCATCGAGGAAATAATAATCCCCCGCATATTCAATTTCTCAAAGTCTTCTTTGTTTATACCCATTATTTTTCCTTTACTTCATTCATTTCTTCAAGAGTAAGTTTGTATACCGAAAATACGAATAAATCGGGATTTGATTTTATACGATCAACACAAGGGCCGCACATCGGATGGATAAATCCTTGATTTTCTTCATGCTTATGCCTTAAGTCGCCGACATAACAATGCGAGACTAAGAATTCGGCCTCACCAGGTCCATTCAATTTTGTTGGTGTTAAACCATGAATATCTACACACATTCGACAATACATAACCTACTCCTAATATCGTATTTACGGTGAGATGCCCTATTATAATTATGCTAACTTAATTTTATACCGAATATACATTATTGTATTTTCCCGTTTTACATATGATAGGCTATTGTCATTTCGGACATACACATTATCCACTTCAGGCTATCCTCGAGGCTGGTATCTGTTAATAAGATTTTACCGTCTTCTCTTAGAAAACCCTAAATGCATGGCGACACTGCGACCACGATGATATCCTCTATTCAGCAGTGGTTGAGCCTTGTT